>UEXM01000242.1_pt1 | contig 60226 bp, 85 predicted proteins | sample 1796661 | NCBI WGS metagenome assembly UEXM01 (sample SAMEA4772469, study PRJEB27181) | metagenome | reverse complement strand
ATTTTCTACTTTTTTAACTGCCATTTGTAGTTATTACTATTCTTTGACATTTTTGTGTTAACATTTTTACTAACTTTATAAATTCTCGATGATATATTGGATCACCTACGTTTCCGCAAAGTATAATATCATCGCAAGGCGTGTCTATAAAATTTTCAAGTATGCTAATATTTAAGTCATCTATGCTAAAGTTTTTCTTTCCAAACTTTTCTAAAAAAGTTGTACGTTCGCACCTAGGACATGCAAGTGTACATCTACTAGTAGGTTCTATATGTAAACTAACCAAGACGCTTCCTTTTAAGATTGATTTTTAGTCTCATTGTTTCTTTTGCATCTATAATACTTTTAAGTGTAAACAGTTTGCCATAGCGTACTACTGCATCATTTACATCTTTTACGTCTGCTTCCCAGTCAGGAAAACTTACACTCCAGCCATACTCCAGTGCATCATCTACTAGTTTTTGACCTGCACGATCTCTGTCTGGCACTAGTATTACTTCTCTGCCCAGTGTGTCAATAATTTGTGCTTGCGTTTCACTGCATTGATTGCTCATTATACCAACACCACCTATACACATAGCATCCAGTAGTCCTTCTGTAACTACTACAAACCTAGCATCAGGCAACTGAGAATCAATCCCATAAACGTAGCCACTATCATGACTAGTAAAATATTTGGGTCTTCCGGCATCGTCTGTACTCCTTGCACTAAATCCTATTGTACGCCTTCCCCATTTAAAAGGGACTATAATACGCTTCCACATACCTGCAGGTTGACTGTTACTGTACATCAGTTTATCTACAGGCAAGCAACGCTTAACTGCATACTCACGAATATTATCAGGCAGCGTATGTGTTGCTCCTTCAGGCAGTGGTCTACTCTTAAATTCTACTTCAAACTTTTCTTCTTCTACATCTTCTGGTACAACAGTTTCTTTTATACGCAGTGCTTCTATGTTAAGCATCTGTCTTGTGTTTTCGTCAACGCCTAACCATGTAAGTAGTTTACGCATCTTAAAACTAATGTGTCTGCCTGGCTGCCAGCCTGTCTTGAAGTTGCAGTTAAAGCAGTGATAACTTATGGCATCACCACTTGCAATAACTCCGCCTCTGTTACGCTTGTCCATGCTTTCGCCATTGTGATGACAGCATACAGCATTAAACGAAATCCAGCCATTGGTAGTTCGCTTTTGTTTGCCGGGCAAATTATCTAATACTGCTTGTTGTATACCATTCATCTATAGTAGTATATGCTCTTTTGCAAAAAGTGTCAAGCGTTTTGTAAACCAAAAATGTCCTGCTTCGTTAGGATGTCCACCGCTTGCAAACAATTGTTTACGAACATCCTCTAATTGTGCTTGTTTAAGTATGCCTTCCATAGTGCTTCCATCTACAAAATAGCCTGGATAATTTGTGGTAGCGTGAGCACCTATTGCATTAAACTGCAGTATAGGTATAGAGTGCAATTTGCATACACTGTTAACAAATAGTTTTGCTGCATCAGTCCAGTAGTCATGGTCAACGTTACTAGTAATCCAATCCTTGCGACTGTGCAAAAACTTTTCATCATTTCTTGCTGTACTATTATGCGTCCACGTATCATCTAACCAACTAAATCTCTGAGATTCGGTCCAGCCAATGCACACTGCTACAGTTTCATTTGGATCTCTATTATTGTTAAACCAGTCAGCAAACTGATACTGTATAGCATAGTTACTGTTAGCAGGCTCTGCACGATTGTCATAGGTAGCACCTAGCAGTTTTGCTAGTTGTCCTAACCAAACGTTGCGTTCTCTGTACTGAGTATTTTCGTGGTGTGACTCCGTGCCTATTAGTGGATCTACAAGTTCACTTCCATAGGTAAAACTACATCCAAATCCTACTAACTTCAAGGTCTATATAATACTTGACTCAGGGTTCCACTAGTAGTTGTACGCACAAAACGTACTGCACTGTATACACCTGTAAAGTTTACATAGGCATTGTCTGTTTGTGCAGTGTATGTTTCTGTTGCTATAGTTGTAAAATCAGCATTTTGAATACTATTACTTGGATTAATTGAGCCCTGTATCTCCAGGGTGCCTGTGAACGCACTACTAAAATAAACTTGTGCAGTGTGTTGTGCTGTGTTGCGATTTACATATGGTTTAATTGTTATTGTACTGCCTGTGTTACCACTAGCAAATGATTCTACGGTGCTTTCCACAAAAGCAGGATAAACACCTTCACACACTTCTAGTACACCATTAGCACTATAGTTGTCGTCTGCATATGCAGGACTTGTACGACTTTCACCATCTGTTACCTTAAGTGCATAACTGTAAAATTTACTATCTAAATTTAACAAATCACTTTCAGTAATACTTGCTTCAAACAGTCCACGGCGAGGATCAATTGCTGTAAGCGCACGTTCTACATATGCAACACTATTTTCTTTATCCAATATAACAATGTTTGCTGTGTGATCTGTCATGCTAACACGTTTTTGATCACGATTTTTAAATTCTATACGAATAAAATTATCTATCCCACGATAGACTTTTATATTTGGTGTGTAAAACATGCTCATTTGATTGCTAACTCCAGTGTCAGTAACTACTGCAGTGTGTTTTTGTGCATATAAATATCCAGTAGTAACAGTCATACTGTATTTATCGAAAGTAATGAATGCCTCCACTAGCAGAAGAAATATTTGAAAAATATCCGTTTTTGAGTCTTGTAACTTATGGTGGTAATGAATACATTGGTATAGTACAGAATCAGGATGATACTGTGTTAAGCATGTATGACTATAGCAGAATTAATGAAGATTTAAAGCCAATTTTTTTAGAACTAGGTGACACCTGGTGGTGGGAAAGTAATCGCACTATACCTATTAATCTGTTTCTAAAAAATGATTTTGTGCAGTTTGCAAGTTTTTTAATTACATTCAACATTCGCGACACAGAATTAATGCGCGGACCAAGTGTAAGCATTGCTGAATTAGCAAAAAAGCGTAGTAAAAGAAGAAATATTCAGTTAGTTAAAAAGGTAAAATAATGGCGCTGTTTGGACTTCTAATGCTAAAACACTTCATTGTTGATCTAGGACTGCAACAATATATAGGGCCTAGTGATAAGCACAGATACTTTAGCCCTATGGCTCACTATCATTATTTACAACACGGATTAGCAACCATGCTAGTGTGCCTGATTGTAGTGCTTCCAGTGGAAATTGCAATCTTAATTGGTGTAGTTGATTATATCGTACACTGGCATATAGATTATTGTAAACATCATCTTAACAGTGCTATTGGTGCTGTTGGACACAGTCGCAAATGGTGGTGGACCAATGTACTAGATCAGTGCATGCACACTGCAACCTACTGGATAATAACTATGACTGTGCTTAGTTGGCCCGTTGCTATGCATCTAGTACCAGCGATATACGTTTAGTGCATAGTAGGCGGTGAGCCCTTGTCGTCAGTATCTATATAATTACCTAAATCATGCGCGTCATCATTAAGTGTTTCGCCTACATGATGTAGCATTTTTCGTATTTGATCATCATCAAGGAATGTTTTGTACAACACCATACTATGTTTTAGTAGCATGGTAGCCATAAGCATAAAGTCCTCATCCAATTTTAAATTTTCTGAAATATGTTTTACAAGCAAATTTTGTATTTCAGCCATGCGTTTGCTATCATATTTTTCTTTTTCTTCTTTAGTCATTGGCTTCCTCCAATATATTCATGTGTACTGCTACAAGTTGTGCATAGGCAACACTGTGGCTTTTCTTAAAACTATAACTATCCTGTCCTGCATCCCATACAGTTTGTGCAACTTCTGTCCATGTTTTTCCTATAAGATGTCTTTTAGCAGGACGTATCACAGCAAGAAACATAGCCATTCGAGGTATACTTGTAATATCCTCTGGCATGCGAGCCGCTGTTTCAAAGTGTTTGCTAACATGAATAAGTTGTTCAAAGAAATCTCGTTGTTGCAACAGTGCCCAGTTAGGTTCACGCATAAGTTCTACTAAGTGTAGTTCGTTGCGTACATGTTCATATACACTAACATTAAGCAAGTCCAGTTTAAAGTAGCCCAGTTCCTCTGCACGTTTATGATCCAGTGTTGCTAGTCCATCATGTGCTACAGGTATACGGTTAAAATAAACACCTGTATTGTGTTTATTACCATTTTCAAGTCTTGCGCCCGTACCCTGCACATGTTTTAATAACTGTGTACGATCAGCAAAGTCAATGTCTACATCTGGCATATCATACATTACAGTCCTGCCTCTTTCAATATATGCTTTACCCATTCTGTGTCTGCAAAGTAGTCTACAAACTTGCGCTTCCAATAGTCTGGATCAATATATGGAAATATCATTTCTATTTGTTCTGTGCTTAGATTGTCCAGTGCTTGTTGTCCACTGTCACAGTTAAACACAATCCATGCGCTGATACGTCCTGTGGTTATATCTCGCACCAGCACATTGCCATTTACATAGCGAAAGTAATGATTGAACACACTCTCTTTTTCTTCTGCCCATGCTTCCATGGTCTTTATACTACGCTCCAGTGCATCCTGTGTTGCTTCTTTGCGCAAATGTTCCATCAAGTATTCTTGATACACTGCATCCTTACACCAGTAGTCCAGTTTCTTATTGCTCCGGATTACCCAGTCAATAAACTTACTAGTGTTAATAGCACGAATGTTTACCATGTGTCTACCAAACTTTACAAATGCATTGTAGTATGCACTTGCACTAAAGTCTGCATAAGTCTTAAATTTAGCACTGCCCTGTGTAAGTTCATAAAAGCGTAAGTAAGCAGTCATGCCCAGTTTTACTCCGCTTTCATTTTCTTGTTGTGCTCTACGCTTTGGTTCACAAAGATGTGCAGCAAGTGTGCTTTCCTTGCGATAGGATTTGCCACAGTACTGACATGTGTAGTCTTTAGTTTCCATAGTACGATTAATTATAGCATCTTTAATGATACTTGTAAAGTCGTTCATACATCACCATAAAGTTTTGAGATTGCTTTAAGGTCCTTGTCTGTGTACATAGTTGCAAGCATGTCCAGTTCATCACTTTTTGCCAGTGGATGTAAGCGTTCTACTTCTTTGCGGCGCTTGCTACTCGTGTTTTTGTCTTTCTTTTTGTGACCAACCCACTGATGGAACTGTGTTCCCATACCAGGACTTACTGTGCATAATAGTTGCCACACAAGTTTAGGATGTCGTGCTAGTTCAAAGTATGTACAGTTTACACGCTGATTGCCTGCCATCAAGTAGTATGCTTGTAGTTCACTGCTACCTTTTACTAGACTTACATAGCGATTGAGTAGAAAGGGTGCTAGTTGCTTTTGATGCTCAGGCGTAAGTCCATCATAGAACGCATAATCTTTGCGATCTATTGCAGAAAGTACTGTGTTTAGTGGCAACTTATCAGTCAAATCTTACTCCGTGTGTATCTATTACATCACTAAATGATAACACAAACATGCGGGCATCGTCAAGTGTTTCAAACTCTAGCACTATAGTATTGTCCACACTCTCTATTCTATGTTCTGTGTCTGTACGGTTTTCTAAGTAACGTTTTACACGATCTGTTAAATTACTAGCCCTGTGTCTATGCTTTACTGCAGTGTGAAAGTCCAACAAATGACTAAACTCAAAAGTTCTATAGTCAGTGCGGGTAATCCTGCCAGGAGTAACAATACCTGGACGCCATGGCATACTGCTACGAGATGTCACTGTACACTCCGGGACTTACGTCTTTTAAACTAAGCGTGTGTCTTGTTTCGTACCAAGCAACGAATCTACGCAGTCTGTCACGCTGCTCGGGTACATGTTTGTGTTCACTAAAACTTGGATGGCTGGGCAAACTGCTAATAAATTCTGTGCTTAAACTGTTTATATTTAGGTAGTTTGGATTATATAACAGATCCTGTTGTAACCTTATATCATGTTTGTTGCACCAAGCACTTAACAGTGGCGTGTTTTCTACGCTCAGGGCTTGTATTAAATTTACTACTGTAAGTGTGTGCTTGCTAGTGTCTAATGCACGAAAGTCTAGCACATTGCGTTCTATCTCACTCCATACACTGTGCTTGCGTATATAGTCCTGTGTGTTGCCCACACCTTCTAAACTAACTTGTATGTTTACACGCTTGTATCCCTGTAATTTTTCTACAACAGGCACTAATGGTTGACTACCATTTGTTACAAAACTTAGCGTAATTTTATTTTTACGTTTTGTATCCACGTTTGCAAGTTTATCTATTGCGCTTTTGTATAATAGTGGCTCACCGCCCAGTATATTAAGATGAATAATACCACTGTTCAATGCATTTTCAAGAACATCAAGGCGAGGATTAATTGCAATTTCACGAGTGTAATTAAAATAATCATTGTATTTTACAGTATAGTCTTTGACAAACTCATTGTCTTGATCTTTAATCCATTCACTGTGTAGTTTTGTGCTATCAGCAGGATTGCACATAGCACAAGCAAAATTGCATGTACTACCTATTTTCATATCCACACTAAGCAATGGCTTTGAAGGTTTAAGTCCCTGTGCAACACGCATGTCAGGAAAGATCATAGGTGCAGCCATTTGTCTCATACTAGTCACACCACGTGCTTCATCTGTCCAGCACTGTGTACATTCAGGTATTTGTTCACCAGCATCTAATCGGGCTCTCACACCAGTCTGATATTCACTATTTCTAAATTCATCTATTGTGTAATCATTTACACTAAAGTTTTGTTGTGAACGAAATTGACAACAGGTTCTATATTTGTTGTCATCTACATATACACCAAACCATGGATACACACAAAATGTTTTACCAGGCTCTGTCAATGCTAACAATCTCGTTTTGCTTATTAATCTCTTTGGCACAATACACACAGCGAGGATTTTCTACATCTGTTTCAATAGGTATAGCAAGTATCTGTCCTTGTTTTAGTTTAGGAAAAAACCATTTTACATCACTGTAAATGTCTACAATGTTTACTGGCATATAATTATGCCTAAAATCTCCCAGTGGATTAAACACAAATGCATCAAAGCCACGATCATTTAAACTACTAAAATTAAGCATCTCAAGGTCACCAACGTCCCTGTCACCAATAAGTATTTTCCAATCCACGGGCATGCGTATCATATTGCCGCCTATGTCAAGCACTACTGCTGGACTGTTAAAACTTTCCAAAAAGATAAGCGGAATAAAAAAGTAATCTGGATCTTGAGGATTGCTATTATCCAGTATTGCAAAACGTAGATCATCTACTTCATCTGGAATGTCGTTCATTTCATATGCATTGTTTTCTAATGTTAGTATTCGCATTACCAATTTACCTTTTCATTGAGTACATCTTGCATGTACTTGCTTAAATATTCTTTTAGTATAACGTAGCTCTCGTCTAAGTAGTGTCTTATATAAGTTTCCTCGTGATTGTCCATTGGTTGCCACGCACAGCCATTATCGTACATATACTGGTTTGCACAAAAGTCAAACAAAGGAACAATTCTAGGATTCGCTTCTACAAGTTTTAATTTTTCTAATCCATGCAACCCCTGAATATGCTCTCTGTCAAACATATTACACTGATCCCAAATTAGATGTTTAATACCTTGCGAATCTAGCCATGCACTGAACATTGTAATGTACATAAATGCATAGTCCCAGCCCATGTAAAAACTATCGCTTAGTTTTGCACCAATCTCATAGTTGTTAACATGATTTCCAACTATGTAAGGACCTTCAATTGGAATGTTTTGTTCTTCAATCTGTGCAATTTCAAACCTACTAGTCATTGTTAATGGAATAAAAACGTAGTCAGGTTTGCCGTTAGCAACAATGTATTCCATTGTAGTTCTTACACTACGAGCAATACTGCCGCCACTTTGACTTATATTAGTGCCAGGAAAACTTCGCCAATGCCAACCAAAACTACATCCATTGAGTAACAACATTAATTCCAGTCCGCTTTCTCTACTGTAAACGGATAGTTTGCTTCTTTATAAAATGCTTTACGTTTTGTTAAATGTCTTTTAGCATATTTTGCTGTACTGGTTATGTCCCAGATTTGTACGAAGTCTTTGTCCTCCGCTTTGCGAATGCCTCGACCAATGCTTTGTATAACTCTAACAAAACTTTTACCGGGCTCAACAAGCACAAGATTAAAGATACGAGGAATATTGATACCCACCGCTGCAACTCCATAAGTGGCGATGATGACCTTGCCTGTAGCAGTTGATACCTCGTCATATTCTGTTTTTCTGTCTGCACCTTTTGTACTTCCTGATACGAACACACTGTCTGGGATACGACTTGCTAGTTCATTGCCTGCTGCAATTCTGTCCACTAGTATAAGTGTATTGCCCGTGTCCTTGATACTATCACATAGTCCTGAAATATAATCAAGTCTGCCTTTATCTTCTAGTAAGTATTTAAGCTCACTTTGATAATTTGTATGCACAACTGTATCAATCATTTGCACAACATTCACGTGACACTGTGCAAGTACACCTTTGTCCTGTAGTTCTTTTGCACTGATCTGGTTAATCACAGGACCAATACTACACACAATGCCCACACTTTCAAACTTCTCTTTGGGCACTGTGCCTGTTAGTCCCCAGCGTATGGGTATATGACTCATTACGCCCGTTAGCAGGGCCGTTAGTGCGTCTGCTTTAGCCATATGCACTTCGTCCACCATAATACACACCACATCCTCAAGAAACTCGCCAATGCTTATAGGTGCAACTGCATTCTTTGTATTCTTTAGTAGTATGTTTAGACTTTGCCATGTACAGATAGTATGTGTTCTACCAAACTCTTTACGCTCGCCGTAGTACACTCCAACGTCCAGACCCATGTTAACATAGTCTTCTTCTGTTTGTGTTACCAGACTTTTGTTTGGCACAATAACTACACTGCGTCCATAGTTCTCAACGCTCTTGCTCAGTGCTGCAGTCATCAGTGTCTTGCCTGCACCTGTTGCAATCTCTTGTAGGCTTTGTGGATTTGCTAGGAACTCGTTGATTGTTTCTACTTGATAGTCACGCAACTTAATAGGCGTACCCGCAACGGGATGTCCTTCGGGCCATAGTGTGTCTGCAAATGTATCCTCAGTCACAGGCTCTAGCGTAAAATCTGTTTCATACTCTCGCATATCGTTTAGTGTTACATCATATCCCTGTTGCTGTAGCACAGGCAAAATGTCTGGTAACAAATTAATATACGTCGATCCGCCCAGTTGAAAGAATGCTTTTTTACCGTCCCAGCGTCCTAGTTTAACAGCGGGCAAGTAACGTGCATAAGGAATCTCATACTTGAACATATTACTTAACTTACGTCTAGTATCCAAGTCCAATCCTTCGATTTTACAGTTCACTTCATCTTTAACGTGTAGTATTGCAGGCTTCATATATCTTTTCCGCTATTTGTTTATGACCTTGTTCCAGTGGATGTCCGCCAGGTCCATGCGGTGTATCATATGCCCATTCAACAAATCCATCCGTGGGCCATCCAACAAATTTTGTTGTATCAACAAGTTTAATGTATTCTTCGTTAGGATTGTAACGTTCTTGATTATCAAATGTATTACACATTATATACTCTATACCGTGATTTTGCAAGAAACTTTGTAGTAGGATAACTTGTCTTAGCCAGCGACGATATTCGTGTACATCATTATTGTACCTAGTAATATATTTAATTAGTTCGTGTCTGTATTTTAGTTTAGGATCTTCATCAAATACACGATTACTACATCCGGGCCAAGCATCGTATACACCCCATTCGTCTGCAAACTCTGTGCGAGCACAACTTGTCCAAGCAACTATTACTAGTTCGGGCTTGTGCTTTGCAACTGCTTGCATAGTTTTCTTAACCATAAACTCATTGCCAACCCCAGGTGTACCATCATTAATTAAATGGTAACCAAGACGATTAGCAACTAACTTGGGCCATGCTTGTGTTGCGGGATCGGATAATTCTTGTCCGTATGTAAAACTATCACCTACTGTGTAAACTGTTTTAATTTCTGATGTATTCAGCAATTTTGTCTGATATCCTTTGATGTCCTAGTTCTAGTGGATGTCCGCAAATACCATGTGGTGTGCCGTCTACCCATTCAACAAATTTTCCAATGTAGTTTTGCATGCCCTTGAAATAATCATCGTCTATCCAAGTTGCGCAGTGAAAATTATTATAGTCCTTAAGGACATATTTTTCCATTAGATTAATTTGTGTCTGTAATTTTTCTCGTGCCCAGTCTTCGTTCCAGCGTTTGAATATAATAGGATCATGATTTACTGTAGCAGTTTTACCACCTATATCTATTCTATCAGGCGTTGTCCATGCTAATATGACTAAGTCAGGAGTATTTGATTGTAGATATTCAACTGTAGTTTTAACTATATAATCGTTACTGGCGCCATTACGAGCGAGATTGTCTACACGATATCCCATTAGATCACCTAATATATAGGGCCACGCATGCTTGGGATCGTCTAGTTCATCGCCGTAAGTAAAACTATCGCCTATTGTGTAAAGTGTTTTCATAATATTTATTATAACAAATAGTGAGCGGGCAGTCTATTTCTAAACTGCCCGCTCTTTGGTGCCGCGATTGGAGGAGAGAGAGGAGAGAGGGTCGCGGCCCAAAAACTTATAAACGTTTCATACAAGTGCTTTCTGCTAGAGCACGCCAGTTGTTAGGACTAATTTTCATTAGGTCTGCAACCTTAAGTGCCATACGCAAACTAACTTCGCGAAACTTGTTACAGTTCTCAGCCATAAAGTCTACTATCTCGGCTTCCTGTTGCATGTCCATGCTGTAGTCCTTGAACAAATCACCAACTGCCGCAATCTGCTTTACACGCAGGATCTTATCACGCATAGTATCCAGTGTGAGATCCAAGTAGTGACAGCGTGACTGCAATGCTTCTAGGTGATCTTGTAATCGCTTGCTCTTAACATTCTCAAATTTAATGTTAGTAATAAAGCAAGCACTGCCCTTAAACTCAAACTTATCCGGAATACCTTCATTACGCAACTTGTTAGACTCTGCGTTCCAGTATATCATACGCTTCTTGCCACTATCAAGTGCAGCCTTAAGAATGTTCAGTGCGAGGTCATCCATTAATACACTGTCACAGTCATCAAACACAAGCACGTTGCCTTTAGCACTGTACTCATATAGTTTGGCGTAAAGTCCTAGTGCAGTCATTGCACCCTTTACTACTTCATACTTGCGCTTCTGATTGGTCATATCTCCGAAAAGCGAACTTTTACTAAGTTCTTCTTCTACGCCATAACTCTTACCAACACCAGGAGGTCCAGTAACAATTAGCGCACGAATATCACTAGCAACAAGCGACTTGGTCATTTGATCAAGTATCTCAAAACGCTGGCTAATCTCACCCATGCGTTGCTTGTCTTGTGCTTCTGTGAATGTAGAAGAGGCAGCAACCTCGACCTTAACGTTTTCTTGTTTATTGAAAACATCTTGTCCAACGAAATCCAGTTGATCTTGTGTAGTCTTTATGCGTACTTTTGGAAATTCCGCACCAAAAACACTTGACCCATCAACTGTAATGTATCCGCCGTTTGCGCCAAACTGAAAATTCTTAATAACAGGGAAAACAGTATTCTCTACTGTGCGGTTCCTGTACTCTCCGCTTTTTACTAGAACGTATGACATGTCTCTCTCCAACATCATTTGTTTAACTTACTCTCTTATAATAACATCTTAAACAGATGTGTCAACCTTTTATTATGCCTAATTCTCGATAGCAATACTGTACACACTTAGCCTGCGCACGACAATCTTCCAGTGCATTGTGTGCGGCAAAGTTTAGTGCTTTGCGAGGATCTTTTGGCATAAGTTGAAACAGTGTGCGGCTATCACGCACGTTCCAAAAGTTCCAGGGCAGGTTATGTCCCTTGCTCAGTAGCAAATGATCCAATATTGTAATATCAAATCCATATCCCTGAGCCCATATTACGTCTACACCCACTACCCACTTTTGCAGATCTCTAATAAAGTCATCAACGTCAACACGATTGTCATCGCCCAGTGCTTCCTCCCAGATCTCTGCATCCTGTTTACCCCACCACTCTATTGTGCTGTCATCAACTGTGCGCCCCAGCGCGGTTTGTTGATCTACATCGAGCCTGTGATACATGTCTGCATAGGGCAGTGCATCTGTAAGCGGATCAAACTTGATTGCACCCACAGTAAGTATTACTGTATCTGCAGTAGTTCCCAGCGTTTCCAAGTCTATCATACCATGTATAGCCATTATGTGTTCCTTAAACTACGCAGTGCGCCTTCAACTCTACTAGGATATTCTCCTAGAAATGTGCCTGCTTCTAGGTCACCTTTGTTAATATATTCCTTGTGAAAATGCGCAATGTCGTCCCAGCGTTCCAGCATTGTCTTGCCCATGTTATCAAAAAACGCATCACTAAAGATAGGATCGTCTTGTTTATAGTAAGCATAACTAGCCATTAAATAGTAGGGCACCATCATGTTTAGGTTTTCCATAAACAACAAGGCTGCATGTTGATCCCAATTTCTTTTTTGTCTAGGTAATGCCAATGGTTACTCCTTAAAAACAACTTACTCTTAAACATAGCACACTATAGAGATATGTCAACCTATTTTGCCCATATCTGTTCTACACCGGTGTCTATAGGTAAATCAAAAAATAAATTGTGATTATGCCTAACTTCATCCTCATGTGAAAGAAAAAACTTGCGAGGGTTGCCGCTAAAAAACTCTGTTAAAAAATTGTAGTATTCATCTGGTTCTGTAAAGACTTTTATCGGAAATACAAATCCTAAACTTTCCATATATGCCTGATAGTGTGCGGTTGCAAGTATAATAGGTATTTGGTACTTGATAATAGGTTCCCAAACTTTTTCAGTGGTATGCACAATATCCGCATTTTTTATATTACTTTCGATTGCAATATTGAAATAACAACTTTCCCAATGTTCTGCAGGCACAGGGTTGTAAGGCATATTAACATCGCCGGGCAACAAGTTATTTTTAGTTGACACTATCCCGTTTAAACCATGCAATACTTGTTGCGTTTGTAATCTTTCAGTTGTTTGTCTGCGAGCATTGAGAAACAAAAAGTCCGATGATCTATCTGCGTTATATTTTACTTTTTTATAGTTTTCTCCTGTACTGTTGGTTAACAATAGGAAAAACTTTTTATTGTTACGTTTAATAGGAAATTCTTCATCGTAAACTAATTTAGTTCTATTAAACATAAAATTATAATGTACGGTACTGGCATGCACTAAATTATTTTTTTGCATATTAGTGGTGCAAAATGTAACATTAGGATAATCAAATAAATGAATTTTGTCATTATGATCGTCGTCAATACCAAACCAGTCTTCTACTATAATATGATCAAACGTAGATAGATTGCCCGTTTGTTCAGTTAAAATAGGATCGTCTCTGTGACACAACAGCGTATTGCTTTTTATATCATCGACCAATTCGATCTCGTGCAATAACTGCATGTATTCTGCTACACTAGATCCTCGCTGACCAAATTTTAAATTTACTTTCCCCAAAGATCTAACAAATCCATTCTTAATTCGTCAATCATTTGGTTACCAAATTGATCAAAGAAGTAATCTCTGTTGTAGTTAATTAACCCCTGCAGATCCTCAAAAATTTTCTGCATCTCTACTGCACTCATGCGTTCCTGTGTAAAGTGCCAGTTGCTATTCACCATGTCCTTCATACGAATAACATTGTCTAGGTCATCATATGATTCATCAAAAATATAATTGTAGGTTTCGAATCCATAATGACGAACATGCTCCAGCGCATACTGATGCGCACACATCAAAAACGGATGTCCTGCTACAATAGCATTAAAAGTTTTTTCACTAATGATACCAAATTCTTCTGTGTACTGAGTTTCACTAACAATAGTAAACAGTGCAGTGTTATAGTTCTTACGCATTGCTAATAGGTTAGCAAGATTATCATAGGTGTCATCATACTCTTTAACACTTAAACTAGGATACATTAGTTCTATACCCTTTGTTTGTAAACTTACATTGCCTATCTCTAGCATGCTATCCAAGGCTGCACGATGTGGCTTGTATATGCGCTGTGGACAAACAAAGTTATATTCAAAGTCTTTATGTTCTCTGCTAAACGCTTCACGCAACTCATCTTCTGAGTCTTTGTAACTACACCAAGTCTCATACTGATGACTGCTAAATTCAATTAAATGAAAACTGTCCTTGGACCAGTCTTTTTTAATACCCAAGGGCCATATCAATACAATAATCTGATCCATGGGAAAATGATTTTTACTAAAATGCTGATGTAGTTTAGTAAGTTCACCAGGCACACGGTGATCCTCGTAACGAGTTAGCATGTCCTGTAAATTAATCACTAATCTATACTGTGGATCCTCGAAGTTACAAAAAGTTGTATTGCGAGGAACATTTACATCCCAACCATAGTCCGTAATAGGATAAGCCAGAGCAGCATCTAATATTTCTGCTCTGGGGAAAACTTCTCTAACAATAGTAGTCCAATGTTTATGTGTCACTAAATCGCTCTTCAACACCTTTAATGTGTTTGCATTTACGCCATGCTACACAGTTACATTCAAATCCATATTCAGTCATTTCGACTGTGTATGCATCGCCCTTGCTACCTGTGATGGACCACTGAACACCCACAAATGGGTGTCCTCGTGTTTCGATAATTTCACTAGCATGTGCCATTATGCAAATGTATCTGTTGATTCAGGAACTTTGCCAAGGATCATTGACTTGTCCAAGCGTGTGCGTGTTGCACCAAACGGTGTGTTACCGTAGTTCTGCACTTCAATGGTCTTGCGGTTAACTTTAGTTACAATACCAACCTTTTGCAAACCACCATACTCCCAGGCAATCTTGTCGCCTTTGATAATGCCGGCGCCTTTGCGCTTGCCGAGAAACGTAACGTGTTTATTGTACTCGCTTGCCAATACATGCATATCTGATGTATCAGTAATTGCTCTCATTGCATTTAATGCATTTTCAAGTTCTTTTGAATACATTTTATTCTCCTATATTTTGCTTGCCCAATATTCTTCCCAGGCTTCACTGCAACAATCTTCAATTTCTTGTACACTCCAATGTGGCACAAGATCCTTTTCTTTAACAGCCTCAGCCATTACATCAGTTAGATGTTCACAATTTCCAATTGCTTGTTCAATAACATCGAACATCTTTTCTTCACTGTCGAAAACATAACTTGACATACCCATTTACATCTCCTTAAAAACAACTTACTATTAAACATAGCATGGATACAGAATGTGTCAACCGTTTTCGGGCAATTCTCTTGTCAATGAATACATTTTTTTCATAATCATTTGTACATCGCTTATTGTTCTAAACCGTGTTACAGTATCACCATTATCAGTAATACCTGGCATGCTTATCATGTTACCTTTATAGAATACAGCAAGTTCAAATTTATCCGCTTGATTAACTTCGTCTACAATGCTTAGTTTGTAATCTGGACCAAAGTTAACAATCTTTTGTTTTGGCAGTGTCATCTAACCGCTCCTCAAATGTAAGTTTAATAAGATCAAGTTCGCCATCATCTGTTTTGCGAGTTTTTAAATAGCCGCCTTCTACTAGTGTTTCAAGAGTAGCAAGTATTCCTAATCCCATGCCATATCTTTTACCAAAGTAAAGACCCATGACTGTGCCTATGATGTAGGCAAGACCATACCAATATACTGGTTCCATTTTTTCTCTCCATACATTTCTACAACACGAGCGTTATAGTCTGTTTCATTGTTTGACAAGTTTGCTAGATGCAGACGCCAAATCCGTTTTGCATCTTCGTCCTTGCAGTTTAGAAGTACACTGGCAATCCGCTCTGCACGTTTCTGTTGTGCATAATCACTATAAGGTCCCATTAGAGTTCCTCTACAATACCTAGCACTTCGGCAGCACCTAGTGCATATGCCGTATACATAACAAACACACCTGCAATGTCATCCATTACATAACCTGCACTCCAAAGTAAGTAACAGCCTACCAAACGTAGCGCACTTTTTACAAGACTAATGTAAAAATGCTTCTTGCTGGGATCAACTGGTTCCATCTTTATTCTCCATCATTTTAAGTACCCAATGCAGTTCTTCAGCGCATCTATTGTACCATTGTGCGTCATGCGGATCATGACACTTGTTTGATTCATCTATTAATTGTCCGATGCGAATTTTAATATATTCACTGGGATCTTTTGCTACACCGCGCCTCATGTAATCAAAAACGCTAGTAGTCCTAGCCCAAGTACCCAGGGCCAAAGTTTCCAGCCCAAACGAACACTTGCAATTACCACTGTAACAACTAGGGCAATTGCAAAACCAAATGCAAGCAAATGAATAAAAACATCTAACTTATCATACAGCAATTCAAATGTGCCAGCGTCTGTTAGTTTAATTTCCATTGATATTTTGCTCCCGCATTAACAATAAAAGAACAACCGCAGTTGTAAGAAACAAAAGAAAAATTGAATCTGCTGCCGCTGCCATACCCGCACCAATTGCGGCTAATACATAAAACTTAATCATCGTGTACCTCCAATTGGGCAAATAGTTTTAATAATTGTAAAAGGATCGTTTGCACGAAATATGTTGCACTGAAAACCAGTCTTGCGAGCCATTTTAATAGCCTGCTCTAAGGTTTTATATGCACCACATGTGTAACGCTGATTAATTAAATAAACCTCATATAACAACATTATGCTAACTCCTTGGATAACAGTCTATGAAATGATTGTGCAAGTGGAGTAAATCCAACATTACAAACTACACTACAGTTGCCATCTGCATCTGCAATAATGTCTCCAACGCTGATGCTGTGCATCTTGTCCAGTCGTGTAATACGATCCTCAGGACCAATGTTTCCAACTTCAAACACATGCTCCAGATCATCAGCAACAACTTTTGCTACCTTAGTATAACAATCATGCATTATACCAAGACGCACATCGCCGTCCATCATCGCTTCCAAACGAGCCAGGCTCTTTACATGACAACGGTGACCTTCTTTGTTGATAAGATCACTAAGGTCTTTGTCAATAACAATCTGGAAAACTGAAAAAATCTGGGGCATATCTCTCTCCTCAAAAACAACTTACTATTAAACATAGCACGAATACAGATTATGTCAACCTTTATTCTTCACTTTTTTCTGCATCCGCCTTTTTAGGACGACCAGGTCCGCGCTTCCAGATGTTTGTTACCAAGCCTTCAGTGCGCTCATTAACAGGGCAAGTAGTTACTTTGCCGCCTTTAGCGAAATATTCAGCCATTGCTGCATCATATGCCGCTTGCTCTTGTTTATCCATAACCATCATTATAGTCTCCTATTTTAAGTAAAGTGGACCTGTCCACTGGATTTTGTAGCCACCATCTAGGATGTTACCACGTGCGGCGTTGCGAGCAGGAGCGTTCCAGCCTGCTGCCTTAAGGATATCGCCTTTGCGAAACTTGTTATCTTTATCAGTGTTAACAACAAATCCCCAAACGCTTCCGCCTTCAGTAAAGATTTTGATATACTTTTTACCTTCTTTAAAGTCAATGCGTGACTTAAAACGATCAAACATATCATTTTGCACACTGCTTTTTGGCTCACCTTTAGCACAAATATTCTGCCAAATGTCATAATCATTAACAATATCTTGGATCAATGTTTCAATTTGCTGTTGCATTAGTCTCTCCTCATTTCCAACTTACTCTTTAATATAACACAGTTTTGAGACTTGTCAACCTTTTTTAGTATGTATGCAAGTTACCAAAATGCGTATCCCATGGGTCTGGATTACCATGAAATACTACTATACTACAATCCTCAGGATCAAGCCATTCTATGTCAGGTTGAAGGTAGTCGTTTGGATAAGTTACACTAGTGCCTCCATGTCTTGTACCGCCATGTAGTATTTCCCACTTGTAACTCATAGCCCAATCTCTGGGCCACCAGTAACTTTCGCGTGTCTTAAACCACCATGTTAAGTAGTCCTGGTCACCTCTGAATTTCCGTACTATATCTTTCAAGTTTTGGTCAAAATATTCAAATATTTCTGTATTGTCCTCTGGATTAAACCGCATAACACTACTATTACTTACAGGATATTCTGCTATAAATTTACGATTAAAGTCCTGTAATATACAGAACTTTCCTGGCTTATAGTCCCAAAACTTTGCAATATCACCTGTTAGTATTGTATCAAGATCCAGATAAAGTACATCATCATCAATCCAATCAACATAGCGTAGTCCTGCAAAAATTGCACATTTGTACCACCACTTTTGTCTAGGACCTGACAAATCCCACCAATCAGGCAGTAATACTGCACGAGTATCTCTTAGTCCTATGCCTGTTACTCTAGCAGGATCATCTGTAAACACTGTAAGTCTTGTTGGTAGACTACAGTGTTTGTCTAACTGACGACGTTTTTGTTCTATATGACGATTACTAAACTTGTTGCCAGCAAAAACAATTGCTACATCTTTCATGTAGCATCCCACCTTTCAATATCTTCTTCTGATAATAATTCACTGCGACCTTTCCATACTTCAACAATGTGTGCTGGTTCGGCGCTGTCATTAACACCCTGATGCCATACCCCTCGAGGAATATCAACAGGATTAGGAGGTGTTAGGTTTTGTCTTAATGCACCATCGTGTGGATTAGTATAACTAGTGCTTGTAAGCACATGCGCAACCCCACTGACTAAGTTCCAAGTCTCACTACGGCACTGGTGTCTTTGCATACTCAAACTACTGTGTGGGTTAATAACAAGTTCTTTAACTTGAAAACCATCACCTTTGTATAGTTCTCTGTAATGACCCCAATTGCGTACTACTTTAGGCGCACGCCATTCTTCAAGTATCCAACTACTACTATTCTTTTTATCTTCACCACCAACACCAAACGCAAATTCTATATTAGGCGTGTATCTAAAGTCGTGTTGTTCAGGTGTATTCTCTGTACCTCTGTCGCCACCATTTGCAAATACAATGTGTTCTGCACCCAGCGTATATGCTTTATGTATTGCTCCACTAGCACTACCATCACTGTCATCAAATCCAGTTATAACACGATCTACCATGCGTAAATTTTTTACAATACTTGCCCGTTCTTGTATAGGCATAAAACTACGCCCTTTTTTATTAGCAAGCCAACTATCACTGTTTAGTGCAACCCAGAGTTGATCGCCCGCTTCAGGGTCTGGCACAAACTCTCGTGCCGCTTCAAAATAGGCAATGTGCCCACTGTGTAGAGGATCGAATCCTCCTGTTACTAAAACTATAGTAGACATTTATTCTCCATATATGGTAAAATTACCTTTTGTGTAAATTCATTATGTTGCTGTGTTCCTGGATGCATATCTGGATATTTTGGAAATCCTTTTTTACCAAAATTTTTCATTGTCCATTCTATCATTCCAGGACAATCAATGAACTTGCTACGATCAAGCATATTAATTAGATGTGCGGTTTCGTCTGTAATTTGAAAATTTAAAACATCATTATTCATAGACATCATAAAATAAGGAACTTTTTTAGATTCTAAAAACCATTGTGTGCGTAATATATGCTCCAAACTATAAATTTGTTTACTTATGTTATCACTATACAAAGTAAAATATGCTTTTCCATATTTTTTGCTATCAAGACCACTATCAAGTAACATACTAATGTTTGTCCAATATTGTTTATCGGAAAACCCTTGTCTTAAATTATGTGCTGGATTTTTTAACAATAATTTTAGATTAGGAAATTGCGTTTGTATTTCGCTTTGTATGTCGATACTTAATTGATCCCATGTTACGGGATATGCTGGCCAATCATTGCCTTTGCGTATATTGTATTGGTTTTCAGCATCGGTATTTTTGTACTCAAGTTGCTCTAGTCTTAGATCTATTCTGTCCCAACCTGACCACATAATAGCAACAACATCTGGGTTAGTTCGGCTAACTTCGTGTATTACCGCTCTGCTAATATATCCATTTCCTACAGAACCCCTACCTAGTGATATATGATTTGTAAAGTTTTTTGCAAGATGCCTAGGCCAAGTATCAATCCATTCTGATTCGCATTCACTAAAACTACACCCAGCAGTCATTAAAACTTTAGTCATTGAATCACCTGATAAATAATATACGCACTTAATTATTCTATTTATTATACAGGAAAACTGATTGATGAACAATATATATGTTGGCTGGGACAGCCGAGAAGACATTGCATATCAAGTATGCGAACATTCAATACTGAGACGCACATATAAAGAGTTTGTAAATGTTATTGCACTTAAACAAAATGATCTGCGAGAGCAGAAACTTTATTGGCGTGAAGTAGACAAACTGGCAAGTACAGAGTTTACTTTTACACGCTTTCTTATTCCGCACCTTAACAACTACAAAGGACTAGCAGTGTTCTGCGATAGCGATATGGTGTTTTTAACAGATGCACATCACTTATTTCAAAACGGATTTAAAGATGATAGCAAAGCAGTATGGGTAGTAAAGCATGACTACAATCCACCAGAAGGATTAAAAATGGATGGACAAATGCAGTTGCAGTATCCTCGTAAAAACTGGAGTAGTTTTATGATCTTTAACTGTGCGCATCCTAGTTGTAAGAACTTGGATTTGGAAACTGTAAACACTGAAACAGGTGCTTACTTGCATAGATTTGAATGGTGTGATGATAGTGAGATTGGTGAACTAGGACCTGAATGGAACTGGTTAGTAGGACATTATAAAGAACCCGAGGATGGAAAGCCTAATGTACTACACTATACTGAAGGTGGTCCATGGTTTGAGAACATGCGTGATTGTGAGTATGATCATGTATGGAAAAAGGAAGTTATTAACTTGTATAGTTCATGAACTTAAGAAGTTATATGACACAGGGTGTTGCAACCTTTAAACGTGCGCAGATATATGATCAGGCTGATAGTGGCGTATGTGAACTTATGCGTGTTAACAAAGATTATATTCCACTAGAACTAGGAAAAAGTGCAAGTAAAATTATAGACAAGGTACACATACCTGAGGATCAGACTCCATGGCAACAACGTGAAGTTAGATGTGGCAACTATTTTTATTTGTGGAGTAAGCCATTAACAAATTACTATCATTGTATATTAGATGGTCTAGGATGTTTGCACCATTACTTAAATTTAAAAAAGCGACACTGTGATCTCACACTATTAATAAATCGTACGCCACGTATGGGACTAGATGATTATCCGCCTTTTGTTGCTGAAATGCTTGACTTGTTAAATATTCCCTGGCAGTACACAGATAGCACAGTGGATTATGAACGTTTATATGTTGGTGATACACTAAATCAAGATGCGAACGGAAAACGCACACAAGTAAATCCACTGCAGTGGCAACTAATAGATACACTAGTAAAACGTGCTAAACAAAGTGTAACAATGCCCGTATATGAAAAGGTATATCTTAGTCGCCGGGCACATGCAAATCCCTTAAACAATCGTAAACAAGTTATAGGAGAGGATAACACTGTGAAACGTGGGCTTGTAAATGAAGATTCGGTTGTTGATATTTTGACGGATCAGGGATACACTGAAGTTTTTGGTGAAAATTACACACTAGCAGAAAAAATTGTACTGTTTAGTCAGATGAACAAATACATAAGTGCAGCAGGCGCAGGTGTTACTAACATGCTCTGGGTAAGAGATCATCCAGTAAGTGTTGGAGGTATACACACACCTGGCTTTGGATTTCCAGGACCTAACCATGAAAGACATATATGTGCAAATCGACCATACTGCAAAGCAACTATAAATCTATATAAAGGTATGGTTAAATTTGAGGATCCACAGCCCACAAAAGGATACAATCATCCATGGCGTATAGAAAACTTGACAGAGTTTCGTGACTGGAGTAGGACTATTTAACACACAAATAATAGGGTCTATGTTCTGTTTGTCCAGACATGCGTTCTACTTGTGTAAATATCCCCAATGCAGTTTCATAAAATAGTTCTTCAGTGTATCCAGTATCCATTGTCCACTTGTGACCTTTACTATCCTGCTCTGTAGGAAATTCAAATAAGATTGTATCTGCTTTGCTTGCAAAGTCCAGCACCAAACGCCCCATGTCCATGTATTTTTCTGTGCGATTATACAAGTGATGTATTACATTAAACACAGTCATGAAGTCATAATAATCACTTAGGGTGTGCCACTGTTCAAGATTTGTATGCTTAAATTCTGCAAGGCTTGCACTGTGTCTTGCTTTAATGCTATTACACACACTAGTATATTCAAAGTTATAGTCTACACCAGTAGCGTGTATGTCAAACTCCTGCGCACATTTAAAGACATAGTATCCTAAATTGCTACCAAAATCTGCATAACTCTTTGGGCTTACTTGAAAAAACACACGCTCAAAGTCTGCACTTTTTACACTTGTATCTACCCAGGGGCGTTTTGCTGTGGGGTTTGCTATTGCTAGGACTTCAAGATCACTTATATCATAGTTTTGATAACCGCGTACTTGTGTTATGCCACAGTCGTGTCCGCCATAGGTTACACTCTCAATGTCTGCTCGCTCTAATACTTGCATTACTTGTTTTGCCAATTTGTTTCTATATACTTGCCAAGTTCCCGCCATGTGTTTGCTTCAAGCCAGTCTCGATCATGGAATCTTTGAAATACCTCATTTGCAAACCTGCTACGAAAATAATGCGGAAGCATAACTTTCATTTCTTGCACAATATCCTTGCGCACTTGTAGCATACTAGCCCATACATCTGCAGTGCTTGTTGGATTTGTATGAAATTCAAAGTTAAGTAGGAACTGTAACATTACAAAGTCACTGTTGCCTTCAACTAAATTATCTTTACCTTTAAGTGGTTGTTGATGACTATTCTCTAATGTAAGTACAGGCATACTTTTTTGGTTTTTGTATAACTCTCTAAAACTAGGACACCGTACCATACCAGCACCTCCATAGTCTACCCACTTCAAGTTATTACCATCTGAGGAATCCACCATAAAATTTCTACCATTACCATATCCGAGATCCCAGAATACAAATCCAGTATTTTTAATACACCAGGTATTCATTGAGCAAACTTGTCTTAGCGCAAAATATAATTCTCGCATGTCTTTAGGGTTAAATTGTGTAAAAGGTTTTTTACATTTATAAGTTGTGTGTGTTGATTTTACAGCAAAATCAAATAACATTGGATGACGATGTTGTTTTGCATGAAACAATTTTCTCATAAATGCATTGAATATCTCAGTGTGGTTATGATAATTTTCTCCGTATCCACTAATAATTTTTACAATATGCAGAGCATTGGGTTTATCTCCATATTTGTGTCCCCAGAATGTAAACCCGTCCTTGCCTTTTCCTAGATGTTTAATACACTTCCATCCATATGCACCTATTAAATCTCCAGTTTCTGTGTCTCGTGCAACTTTACCAGCAATGCCTGTTTCCATTATCTGTAAACATAAACTAGGCGTGTCCAAATAATTACTAATATATTCTTCTATATGAGCAAGTTCATGTCGTCTTTGTACAAAGCCAGGTATTTCTTCTACACTGTTATATCCGTGTTCTACTAATTCTTCGCTCAACTGTAGTTCTCCTGTAGCATGCGCCATGCAACGCCATTTTCTATTTCTTTCATTTTCCATTGGTTATTTGCTAACCAATACAACATTGCACTCCTATTAGGAGGTTCAGTATTAAACTCCAGTGGCATAGGATGATTTTCTAATAAACTAATATCAAAACTTACTCTCACACAAGCACTGTGTGGACCTGTAATAACTGGTATACCTGCTAGTGTTGCTTCCAGTGCTACCATACTATTCCATGCAATGACACAATGCGCATTAGCAAGATCTTCTTTTAGATCTCCCTGTTGTGCAAATTCACGCAACTCAATTAAATTGCCCTGGGAATCAACTACTGGCTCTTTGGGCTTGTGTCTGACTTTAATTCTATAATGTTCACTCTCAGGCATTGAATTTTTTAAATGCTGTTCTATACGTTCTCCCCAGTCTTGATCTAAATTATAGTACCAACATATAGCAGGAGTAGGTGGACATATGAGTATTAGATCTCCTCTTTCAGCGTTTGTGCGCCATGGACTAAGGGCATATCCATGATGTTTATGAAATCCGTTCCAGCGATCCTTTGTAGTTTCTCGTATTGTGGTACAAGCATGATCATTTTTGGTAATACGCATCCAGCCTTTGCCACTGTACCCAGGATTAAAATATGCGTGATCCATGTAGTAGTAATCAAAACCGCGCTGCTGAGCCTCTTTGAGTAATAGACCTGTGCCGCGAAGTATACCCAGAGTTGCTATTGCGTCATGTCCTGCACGATAATCGCGCGGTATTCCATGTTCTAAATAACTGTCTATACTACGGTGTTTTACTTCCCAAGAACCACCTATACTATTAGTATGTTCTACAATACCCCTAGCAAACGCTAGTGTAAATTTTGTAGTCATGCGTCTACCAGTGTCATATACAGTAATTCTAGGCATTTAGAACCTCTTGTGCGAAACCTGATTCTATTTCCTTGTGTGTAAACTGACTGTAAGCAAGATTGCTAAACCACTGATGTGTGTCTACACGTTTAGGATTTTCGATTTCTTCTAGTTTAGTACTACTTATATCTGCAGCAAAACTACTTGGGTGACATATGGTTGGAATACCTAACAATTGTGCCTCGACTGCGGCTAAACTTATACATGTAACCACACAATGAGTATTCTGTGCTTGTTCTTCAAAAGGAATTAGTGCTGCGGCTGGGCCACTGGTACCATTTCTCCTTGGCTTGTAGCGTACTTCTATATACTTGTCTGTATATTTTTGCAGTGCCATTGTAATCATTTGCACCCACATTTTCACATCCATGCCTGTAGTCCAACGTGTCATTGTTTCACTGCTAGGACAAATTAAAATTTTACTACCAGATCCATAGGGTTTTGGTTCTACCCCCCATGCACGAAATCTGTCACTAGGATAGTCTTTAACGTGTTTATAGTGTACACTATTTTTGCTTGCACGCCAATAAAAATCCTGACTAGGATTTATTGCTTCCCATAATCCATTCCAGCGTCCATGATAGGGCATATCCCAAAAGTACCAGTCCGTGCCTTGCTGTGTAAGGGTGTTTATTTGTTGCTCATTGTCGTTAATAAATCCCCAGAAGTGGTGCTCAGATCCAATCCAGCCTTTGCTGAGACTATCCATAACCCAGTTGCATTTACTTTCCAAGTTATTTGTATTGTAATGTAGATTAGTCATCTAGTCAACTATATCCCGCTCAAGTTTGCATACACTATCATTGTTAATAAACTGTTCATCAAGGTATTTGTGTAAACATACCCACCATGCAACATGTCCACTACTAGGTAGTAATGTTTTATAAGGATTGCGCATGCGATACCTTCTATGTATTATCACATGATCTGCAGCATATCTTTCTGTAACTCCAACACTTGGTCCTTGTCCACTGCCAAAGCCTATTACAAAATCATTAAAATATGCATTTTCAATATCACGTTCCCACGCATGTTCATAAAGAACAACATCTGGGCGCACCCTAATAATCATATCATAATGTTCAGGCACTTGTTGCATACAGTGCCAATGATTATATACTTGATAGACGCGCTGGTGAAAAAGTTTTCCGCCCTTTAGTTTCTTAGTAAACCACGTGCGAGTAGTGTTATCTTCTGGCAAACATGCTATCCAAGTATTGAATGCTAGTACAAACGTTTCCATACTAGGCAGTTCTGGCAATGGCGTGTCTGCCCAAGTATGTGTAAATTGCTCGTAGGGTAGATATTTTTGTATGCTTTCCCTGCATAGATCCACATTATTCCTAAACTCGCCGCTTATGCAGACTGCAACATCCATTCGCAAAACTCCTTTGCCCAATGTTCGTAATACAAATGATTAGGGTGTGTGTCGTCATGTGAGAGTTGATATTTGGTATCCTCTAAAACCTCATCATGCATTCCAGTATCCGGCTTAAAATAATTATGTGTGACAATCTGATCACGCAACATTTGCACTTCTGGAATGTTTGTAGTTTGTTGCATATGACCATGGACACTGTTATACATCCAATACTGCCTTTTCTTCATTGCTTGTTGAATAAGCAGTATATAGAAGTAACTCCAGTAAGTGCTAGTTTCAACAATGTCAAGTGGACGAACGTTTACATCTTCATCCCATTTCATTGTCTTGAACCAGTCCTCGGGTATTTTAGGTCCTTGCTTAAATGCGTGTTGTCTCCATTGACTTACATTCATTTTTGCGTGTCTAAGTTTGTCTTGATTTCTTGGAACTTTACTAACATATTGCAATCTTATGCATGGAGGCAACCCAATTAAGAACTTATCCGTATCATGGAATTCAAAACTATGCAATCTGCGCAATACTCCATCAAGACTTAATCCAGGACTTGCTATGTTTACTTCTTCACAGTCGAGATGTTTTGCTACTAGTGTGCCTGGACTAACATGTGCGTCTGCAAATGTTTCGTATTCGCTGATAATATTTCCATAACTAAAACTGCATCCAAGATTAATAAGTCGCACTGGTGTGATCCTTTTGCCTCACATCTACATTTGTTTCACTGTATTCACCTTTGAGATCATCCACAATATCATTTACATATCGTCCTTGGAACGGTATTTGGAACGGCTTATCCATCGTTTTAGTGTACGCACTAACAATGCTAACATTATGAGTTTTGCCTTCGCGATTATGAAGGGTATCAAAATGCTTTTCCAAATCACTAATAGGATTGCGAGGCTTTTTTTGTTCATAGTAACTCCAACTATCAAAGTCTGTAGGACAATCAACGTATTTGCCTGTGTTCTGTGCTAACCACATGAAACGCCAAGTATATCCATTTGCTGCAGCAATATCACGAAACAACTGTGGATGAAAACTGTAAAAACAATGATTAAACCAGGGCGCAAATGGTAGTACATTTATCATAGTACCTCCTACTTTACATAGGTTGTGCATGTTTTCAAACACTGTGCGCTGGTCAAAGATGTGTTCACCTGTGCCGTTGTTTGTAACATAGTCAAACTGTTGTGTGTAGTTGTATTTGTCTTTTAGGATGAAATTAAGATCCATAGCGATAGACCTAAGTTCAGTGTTAATATCAATAGCAAGGTAATCGCTAAACCCCAGATCCTCAAAGTATTCCCATACAAACTGTGTTGGTTTACGCAGTGTTCGTCCGCTTGTTTTTTCACATTCATTTAACCAATCCTCACTGTATCTAAAACGTTGATTGCCCCATTCAACTACTGTTGCACCAGCAGTAAATGCACCTTGTTTTACAAGTTGCGCAGTTGCTAGTTGCATTATATTATTAAAAGCCATTTATACCTCCTTGCGGAAATGATAATATTCTCGTTTGCCACTTCCTCTAGCATCACCATGATCTATTTGCACAAACTTTGTTTTAAAAGCAGCAATCATTGCTGCAGTATGTTCTTGGTTGTTGGGACGATTTTCAAGTTTTTGTGTTTCATGTACAACAATGCCACCTACAGGAAGTAAACTATAATAACCATTAACAATTTCTTGCTCTGTAAGTCCACCAAAGTCGCGTAATTGAATACTTACTGCTAAACTTAGTAGCACATCAAATGTACCTGGCTTAGTGTCTAAAAATTCATTGAATGTGCTACGCACCCAGGTAACATTTGCAGGCTTATCTTCAGTTAGTTCCACATGTGGTTCTACGCCAGTTGCACTTGCAGCAAACTTACTTACTAGTCCTGTAATATATCCATCATTACATCCAATATCCACAACGGTTTTGCCTGTGCATACACTCTCTAGTTTCATTTTTTCTACACGATCTACAGCCTGATCTATGCCATAGCGTTTTTGATATTTCTTCCATTCATTTACAATTTTTTCACTAGGTTGGTTGAATGATGTCATAGTCTTGTATACCTCTCTTGGGTTAGTATCTTTCATTTTATTCCATTTTTCTTGTTTAAAATCACTAGCAGGTATTTTCCTCCACATTTCTTTATCAAAACTTTCCTTGGGATAACGCAATCCAGTTAATAAAAACTCTCTAAAATGATCAGGGTTATAGTTCTCATATAATGCTTTAAGCCTAGGATGTAGTCGCTCTGATAAATGTGATCCCACTGGATTAGCCATTTCAAAGTCAATAAGTGTAAGTTCTCCATCCTTTATACACAAGTTACTTAAAGGAAAGTCGCTTCGAGGATTGTATGCTATAGGCGGCTTGGGAGGCTTATTAGGTTTGTTTAACCCTGCAAAAAAGTATTGTATATTTGCTTTTTCCAATGCATCACAAATACGATTTGCTTGATCTAAGTATAACGTCAAATCATATTCGTGCCAAGTATTAAATAAACATTCTCCACAGTCCTCCATTTCTAGTATCAAATCATCGTCTTTATGTGATATTATACTAGGAAATCCTGGAGTTCCTTGTAGTCTTTGTAAACATAGCAATTCTCTTGCATAACATTCTTCGATAGTACCGCGCACTTCCTTGACCGCTTTACCTCTTATTCCGAAAAACTTAACTGCTACGTCATGCTCCATGAATACGCCACTAACTTTGCCAATGGCATATCTCATGACTTGATTTCTTTAACTTTCCACATCTTACCGTTGCCATTAAATTCGCCAATAATATTAATGCTGCGGCGTCGCATTGTGGGCTCAATACGAGGAGTTACACCATGTACACTATCCTTTACATTTAGGAACATGCAGAAATTATTTGCCATGTAAGGCACTTCGTAGTGTGGCACATGTAAACTGTTGTCTACTTGTCTACCTAAACTTTTGTTGACTTCTGTAATTTCTCCTGTAGTCCTGTGTACTGTAAAGTTTCCGCCTTGTGCAGTATCGCCTTGCTGTCTCATGTATAGCAACCCAGCGTATATTTCAACTGGATTATCAACATGAGGTGTACGACTTGTGCCTGTTTGATCCACTGGTTCGTGTACAACGAATTGACAATCTGCTACATAATGTCCACTGTTATCTACATCACGTGGCGTAACACTCTGTGTTTTTAAACTCTCATAAAACTCTTCTCCATAGTGTTCAACAATACTTGTACTAAACAGTTCTGCGCAACTACGAAAGTATTCAGGACTAGTATGGTACGCAAAAAAGTCTTGCCAAATACTAGGTGGTTGTTCTATTTCTGCACACTCTTTCATTTTATAGCGGTAACATATACCACCATCATGTGGACTTGTACTTGTTATTAGTTGCTCGGGAAATGTATTCTCGAGCTCTTTGTAAAAACGATCTGGTAATGCTCCTTCAACGCAAACATAAGGATATGGATCTGTTTCTACTTTTGTTACATTTTGTATTACACTTAGTTCGTTCATTTTATTCCCTTACTTTTTACTTGTTGTGTTGCATCATATTCATGCGGGTTCTTTAATTTTTCTGCTTGTATTTGTGATTTAGTAACGTGTCTTAGATCACTCCACCATTCATTTGTACTAAAATGTTCGCCTCTTACAACATCACCTTGTAAACTTTTTCCAACTTCTTTTCTAAAACCTTTTAAATGATCCATATACTGTCCAAGTACACTATTAATAAAAATATGACCGCCTTGATCAGGGCCGCCTAGATCATTAAACTCTACGCCCACTGCACGGAAATCCTCGACTAGTTCGCCAAAGATAAAACTATCATGTGACTCTGTATGATTAAAAATATCATCGCTCTCGTAAATCCAACGCCATTGCTCGATAAACTCAGCAAACTTTGGATGACGGCGATTAAACATCATCCAGCCACACTCGGGCCAAGTTTTTCTTCCTAGGTATGTTGCTAGTTGATTTTCATTGGGAGCAATGCTGTGCAAAAACTCCAGTGGCATAGACGTATGTGTTCTAACATCTCCGTCACACCAAATAAAAATGTCTGTGTTACAGTGTTCAGCAAAGTGCCACAGTGCAAATACTTTGTTTGCAAAGCGACTTGCATCCCATAAAAAACTTTTTTTAGTTTTGTCTTTATTCCATCCATGTGCGTGTGGATTGTCTTTGTGTCTTAGTTGCCAACTTTTTAAATCTGGCAATGCTGTTCGTTGATCTGTTAGTGTAATCATAGGATTACCCTGTACATCTGGATTGTGATCCTCTGCATAGATTGTTAGAGGCACTTCCTTGGGCCAGCATGCATTGTATCCTTCAATGAACTGCTTTCCATATTTCTTATATCCGGGCTTGTGCCATGTGGTAAATACTGATAATGTGCGCATATAACTATTTATAGGTTTTAAAATACAAATGAAAATATCTCACTTTCCTAACAATCTTCCTGGCAATGCAAATTTAGTTTATCCACAACTAGTAGATGCAATACAGAAAACAGATACACTTGTAGAAAATGATATGGATGCTGATGTAGCATTGATATGGAGTGTGCTATGGCAAGGTAAAATGCGTCCAAATAAAACTGTGTGGGATCACTATCACGCACAGAACAAGCCAGTCATTGTCATAGAAGTGGGCGGGCTTATACGCAACACAACTTGGAAGTTGGGTATAAACGGGATCAACAGAGATGCAGACTTTGCATTAGACAATTACATGCCTGAGGATAGATTAAAAAAGTTTGGCATTGTACTACAACCTTGGAAGCAGGATGGTGAGTATGTACTAATATGTGGTCAACACACTGCAAGTGAACAGTGGCGTAACATGCCCGACATAGATACCTACTATCGTCAGACTGTAGATGAAATACGTGAACATACTGACTTGCCCATTATTATTAGGAGTCATCCTCGCTGTAAAGAAACTGTACAGTTTGAAGGTGTAACTTGGAACACGCCAGCACAACTAGCAAATACCTATGATGATTTTGATTTGCCAGCAATGCTAGAGAATGCCAAGTTTACAATAAGCCATAGTAGCAACGCTGGCATACACAGTGTTATTGCTGGAGTACCCAGTGTTGTAAGCGAACATAGTTTAGCATATGATGTTGGAACTAGCATAAGCGGATGGTTAAGCAAACCCTATAGACACATCTGGATAAAACGTTTGTGCTATACAGAATGGCTTGCAGATGAAATTCATGTTCAGTGGCATCGTATTAGAGCAAAATTATAGGTGTTGCAAATTTGCAACACTGATGCAAAAAAATAAATACCTAGATGAGAATTATTTGCAAATTTTTAATAAGAGTAATATAATTACAATAAATATCCTTGTTATGTTTTCGCCAAGTTATTCGTGTTAATTCACCTTTTTGCAAGCATAACAAAGAACAAAACAGTGATAGAAACTGTAAAATAACCCCCTAAGGAAATATAATACAATGAAACGACTACTAGCAACTACTGCTCTATTAGCAGTATTGACAACACCTGTTATGGCTGATGTAACTATCGGCGGCGACATGGAATGGTCATACCAGGACAACGACGGAACAGCATCAACAGTAATGGATGGTGATATTAATTTTAAAGCAAGTACTACAACAGACACAGGCTTGACTTTCGGTGCAGACATTAACTTGGATCACACCGGCAGTGATGATGGCGGTAATAGTGTTACACTTAGCAATGATACATGGACACTTGATTTAGGTGACGTAAACAGTGCGCTTGATGCAATCGACGACACCACTGACTTTACATATGTATTGGGCAATGGCTCACCAAGCACAGATCATTCAAGTATTTTAAGTCTATCACCAATTGGTGGACTTACTGTAAACATTAGTAATGCAACTGGCGATGACTATGGCACAACAGCAGGCGAAGGCTATGCTTACAGTGCTGTTTATGGTCTCAGTGAAATTGCAACACTTGGTGCAGGTCAGATGAAAAACGCTGATGATTCAGAAGAATTCATAATGAACGCAACTGCAAAAGTTGGTGCAATCGGTGTTGCTTTTGAAAAGCATACAGCAACAACTGCAGCAGACGTTGATACAGACACAACTACAATGGGCGCAACATACAGTGTTGGTGCAATGATGGTAGGTGTTGAAACAATGAAAACTGAATCAGCAGGCACAGTTTCAAGTGATGAGATTACACTAGGCGCACAGTATACACTTGCTCCAGGTGCAGTAGCATTTATTGAAAATACTGCTGATGACAAGACTTCTAGCGAAAAGACAACAGCAATGGGAATTGCTATTAAATTCTAATTTATATTTAGGATAATAAAAAAGCAGCGGAAACGCTGCTTTTTTTGTGACTTAGTCTATTCTAATATCTTCCATACCTGCTGTCCTAAGTCTAACAACATGTCCCATTTGCCACTGCTTGGTATCCAAGCCTTTCATTATGCCTAGCCACCTATTGCGCAGTAGTGCTACTTCGTTAATGATAGTCTCAAAGTCAATAACTTCATCTTCACCATCTACATACTTCTCTGCATCACGGCTAGTCAATGCTCTAGCATAACCTTCCAGATACTTTTGAAAATGCTTGCGACGGATTCTACGCAACTGTATGTTAAGGTGATTAAGCACTGCTTCAATCTCTTGTAGTTGATTGAAGCGATGTTCAGTAATACCCGGTAATGCAGTTATGTTACGTTCCACAATACCCTTAACTATACATTCACGCTTTGCTTCTTCCAGTTCACTTTCAAAATAGTTAATGAATCCTGGAATCTGCCCGATGTCGTTTACAACTCTGTTATACCATTGGCTCAATAGTCTTCTTCTTCGTAATCGAAGTCCTCTTCAGGTTCACCAAGAATATCCATAACACTTGCTTTGATATACTTGTCTATGCCTGCTAGTCTATAAAGTTCTTCTTCATCCAATACTTCCTGCAAATCATCCACTAGATGATCACATGCCTGTTGCATATCTTTACTAGGTATATACTGTTTCAGAATAGCATAAACTGTCTTTACTATTTCTTCATTCATTACTGTCTGCTTCCTCAAGTATTTCGCCTGTTTGTGCATTTACGACATCACCATTTGGTGCTGTAATTGTTTGTGCTCCTGCGATTTCGTCTATACTTAGTCCATCTGCATTGCTAATGTCGTCCATAATTACTTGCAGTTTTTCACCTGTCCAGCCCTTGCGGAACTCCAGCATTTCTTCACCTGCAGTAGTTGTATACTTTAAACGGTTACCCTGTTTAGTAAGCATACCCTTTGCTTCAAATAAGTCAAGCAATCCACTGTATGGATCCATGCCTGTCTCATATGGAATCTTAACCTGTACTGCTTCAAATGGCTTGCTATAGCGTGTTTTCATTACTTTACATGCAGCACGAATACCTTGTACTGTGCTAGTTTTATTTCCTGCTTCATCTTCTTTTAGTTTAAGTTTGCGCATTGCAATAACAATACTACTTGCATAGATAAAGCCTTGACCACCACTGATCTTGTCATCTGGATCAAACATGTCCTGACTTGCATATGTATGGTTAGTACACACCATACCAACGTTGTAACTACCAATCATGTTAACAGTGTTACGCACAAGTGCAGTCAGTGCTTTGGGCTTACGCCCCATATCACCTTTCATGTCACCTTTGTTAAATTGGTCAACATCTGTAGGTGTCATCATCATGCCCAAACTATCAAGTACAAACAATACCTTTGGTCGTTCTTCTTCTGCCATTGCTTTGTAATCTGCCATAAACAAACTAATAGTTTTAGCAACATCATCAATCATTGACATGCTTAGTTTAAGCAATTTGCTTTCATCTGTGTCAACACCCAGTGCATGCAACCAACTTTCATCTAGTGCATTCTCACTATCAATAAGCACAACAAAGATTCCTTGATCTTGTGCATTTTTTACAATGTTTCCACTAGCAAAGTAACTTTTACCTGCACCAGACTCTCCAGCAAACACTGTAACTTTGCCCATTGGTACTCCACGATGAAAGTCTCCACTTACAAGATAGTTAAGTGCATAACTACCTGTGCTTATCCAATCTGTTGGATCGTGAAAGCCAATGCTTAATCCATCAATACTTTTTGTAATGTCTTTTCTAAATTTACTTACGTCAAATGGCTTCGCCATGTTTATCTCCTATGTGCCTAGTTCTTATATTATATTACAGATACTTGTCTATGTCAAACACATTTTTATAGTTTTGTCCACGACGTGTATCCAGTTCTTCTAATTGTTGTTTACTATTCTGTTTATCAAATTTTTCATCCAAGTGTTTCAGCATGTTGACATAACTATTATGTAAAAAATAGTCTCTGTTTGCCCCTTGTATACGCACTTTTAAATAACTTTGTAAATCTTGTAGTGTCTTAGTATTACAGTTTCTTACATCAAATGCTAGTGGGCTTGTTAGGGCACCTATTACAAAACTGTTTTCGCTATATCCCAGTGCTTTGAAGTAGTCCACTGTATCAAATACACTGTATGGATTAAGGATAAACCACAACATGTTAAAACTAATCTTATGATCCAACTGCTTTACTGCTTCTAAATTTTCTAAGAAGGTATCCCAAACTGCACCATAGCGTATGTATTCGAACTCTGCACCCATTGTTTCGACACTAATTGTCCAGTGTACATCCTTAAACTTACTTGCACGTTCAAACACAGGGCCTTTAATATTGCTTAAATTAGTGTTAATACGCACTGTACAACTTGGATCTAGTCTATCCAGAAGTTCACTGTTCTCTTTCATTAACAGTGGTTCGCCGCCGGCTAGATAAACATTTTTTAAGTTTGGTGCATTGTCTAGCACATACTGTTTAGTTTTATCTAGTTGTTGTTCATCTACACCTATTTCAACACCAAGTTCTTTTGCCCATGTACTGCTAAGTGTTGGACCACAATATACACAAGCAAGGTTACATGTATTACGCCAACGCATGTCCACTGTGCTTAGTGTTGTATCCATTGTGTCATATGCTGTATAGGGCACTTTACTAAGCGATTTCAAGTAATAGTATCTGTCACTGCGAACGTTTTTAAGTCCTGTAGTGCCTTGTTCATTTTTATAACAATTTATGCACCCGCTGTGTTGTTTATCTTCGTTCATACACGTTTTTACTTGTGTATTTGCTTGACCTCCTAGTATATCCTGGATATCAGTATCATTTATATTACCCAGTTTTTCTTCACTTATTACGCAGTTTTTTATTTCACCATCTGGGTTCATTATAAATCCAGTCCATGGCACAGGACAAAACGTTCCGTTTATTGCACGTTTAGGATCCAAGACTAATTTCCTGCAAACTTAAATTTCTTTGTTGTGCGATTTGCCAATACTCACATACTGTGTTTACCCATGTATTGACGTCTGCGCCTCCCTCGTTTTGTGTATCAACTTTGCCAGGGCGTATTAACATGAGATTGCATTTACTGGGTGTATTTTTTAAATTATAGTATGCACGATCAATTGTCTGTTTTTGTAACTGGTATTCCTGCATTTCAAAATCTGTAGCATACTGTGTACTCATAATGCTTCCTATAAGCCAAATTAGTTTTGGTTCGCTGTGCCATTGATGCCATACTTTATATAGTAACTCCGTTTGTGCAAATCCTGCTTGTGCATTGTTTATAAACATATCGCAGTCTACTATATCGCCCACACACTTGGGTATACTTCTAATGTTACGTCCTGTGCGCCTGCTTAATCCTACTACTTCATGTCCTTGATCTGCGAACCAAGTTGCAAATGCTTGTCCTATGCCAGCAGTATGCCCAGTAATTGCTACTTTCATACCCAAAATCTTTCTATATCGTTCCTACATGCTTCCTCTAATCCAAGAAAAGCCTCTAGTTCTTGTGTGTTATCCCTGTGAGTTGCCACACCCGCCATATCAACTTCTTTAGTGAACCAATTTGTATACTTAACATTAAGAGGTTCAGGCTTGTTCAAAAATGCAAACTCATGTCGTATACCCAAATCCAGGCAGTATTTTTGTAGTAACTCAAGTTGTTGTACATTGAGACAACTTACAGTAGTCCATGTGTCAAGTGTTAACTTGTTATACTGTGTTGCTAGTTCCTTGTAGTATAACAAGTTATTTTCAAACTGTTGCCATTTAACAGGATACCTGACATAATCATGCACAGGTCCAATGCCATCAAAACTAACAGTAACTATTACTGCTACATCCTTATCTAACAACTGCCGTACTTGTTTAATTCTTACACACGCATTTGTATTAATGCGCACAATGCGTACACTACTAGGAAGATTACTTAAAAGATCACCATAGTTTTTGCTTATGCTTGGCTCTCCACCATTGATGTCTATTTCAACTACTCTATCCAATGGCAGTGTTTTATAAAGTTCATAGTTATCTTTTACTACAAGTTGTTTCTTAAGGTTGCCTATTTTAGTGCTTAGGTTAGGACTGCAGGTAACACAAGCACTATTGCAATAATTGTCCAGTGTTCCACCTAGTTGTAGATATTTTTCATCAAACTTACGCAATATTTTATCGCGTTTTATACTGTTAAGTCTTATACTTGTACCATTAAGTTCTTCTGTTTGTTTACAACGCACACATTCCTTGGGCCACTTACCTTCTTGTTCCATTTGCCACTTTAGCCATTGCTGCCAGGCACTGTTTTCCATTTGTCTAAATGTTGCATATTCTTGTGCATCAACCATATGTCCACAGCACCCAATAGTACCGTTACTATTAAGTCTTGCGTAGTGACCTATTCTTGGGCAATGCATTTTTTATATAGAACCTTGTGTTTATCTTGTATGTATTTGTTAATTTCAGATATGCTAGTTGTGGTATTTGCAAAATAATTGAAAATTGTGTTATCTAAATCTATCCAGTGTGATGGTGCAATGAAATCATAGTATCTAGTGCTGGCATTCTTGTGTACGTTAATTTTAAGATCGTCTAAACTTTGTATGTTGATTAATCCAGTATAACTTTTATATAAATGGCACAACCACATATACTGTGGCATAAAATGTCTGTTAACAAGTTCGCCACGCTCTATAAGGTATACTAGTGTATCTTCGTCTAAATTGCTATTATGTTGTAAAAATGTATTTACTCCACTGTTGAATCTTTTTTGTGCTTCGCGCCAGTAGACTGTAATATTTTGTGTGGTCTTATTAAAATTTTTGTTTACAATATGTGTAGCAACGCCTAATTCTTCAATGCTACTACTAGCATTCTTAAAAATAGGATACACGAAACTATGCACAGGTAATTCAATAACTGTACATAGTCTCGGATATACTAATTCTTTATTGTAATGTATCATCTAAGAATGAGGGCGACATTGCTGCCGCCCTCTGTGCCTTATGATTGGCGGTTACGGATCATCGCTAGGATGTCTTCTGCCCGCTTGCTTTCACCTTCAGGTGCTGCCGCTGGTGCTGCCACAGTTTCAGTTTGTGGTGCAGGAACAGGAGCCTCTGCTACAGGTGTTGGAGTTGCTGCCGGAGCAGGTGTTGCTGGCGTTGCCGCTGTTGCAGTAGACGTACTTGAGGATGAGGATCCTGCAGGAGCGTCAACTCCATATGGACGGTAATACTGCCCCCAACGCTCAACGTCATAGGGCTGTCCATCTACACTTGCTTCGAACATCTCTTTAATGCACTGCAATTCTACTTCAGTAGGTTTTTTAGGAAGATAGTCAGACAGTGTATTAAGACCATGTGTCTCAATAGCAGCCATTTGTGCCTCAGTAAGAGCAGTCTCTTTGCGAGCCCACTTACTTGTGCTATAGTCTGCATACTGTCCTTTAGTAGTTTTTGTAATACGGAAGTCCAAACCCTGTGTGTAATCTGTGGGCATTTCCTGGATATCCGGATCCATAAGTGCATCCTTAATCAAGTTAAAGATACTTGGTGAGATTACAAACCTGCGAATTGGATTAGCAGGTGCGTCTTCTTGTAGAGTATTCTCAGTCACAAAGCCCTGGAAGATATAACTACGCTTCTTCCAATACTTGCGACCCATTTCCTCTAGACTGGAATCTTTGAACCAACCACGCACTTCAGTTAGGATTGGACAGGTCTCATTCCACATCTCAACACATGGTACTTGTACTACCACTGGCTTGCTATTCATATCATTCTTAATACCATTAAATGGTAAACGAATCATAAGCCTTTCAGCCCAAAAGAATGTGTTGTTAGGATCGTTATCCGGAAGGAATCGAACTGCTGTCGTTGTACCTTCTGGTATATTCCAATGTGGGAAGATTGCGTTGTCGCCGCCGCCTGTACGCTCACTGCGTGATTCTTGTGATTTTAGTTTTGCTCTAATTTCTGCCAAAGATGTTGCCATTATTTTCTCCTTAAATGTGCCTATATTTTAGCCTTGTATGTGCCTATTCACATACTATAATATTGTATAGTATATGCGCTTTTATTTATCATGTCAATAAGTTTTTTCGTATTTTGTGAACTATGCATCCACAATCTGGACCACTTTCATTTTTGTATTTTGCTAGTAAATCTAACTTACGAGGATCCAGTTTACGCACAAGTTCTTTTGATACACTTGCATCTATTGCTTGTGCTAGTAGTTGTTCTGGACTACTTTGCATTGCTAAACGTAGTATCTCTAAGTCTTTGTATGGCGTAAAGGTAAGTGTCTCACCTAAATGCCAGTGTTGATGATCGTTTGCTAACCAGTCTAGTATTTGTGTATGACAATCCGATTTGATAGTTGATACACTGTTTTCTATAGTCTTTATATTGTCCGGTTTATTAAGGTACATATACATGTAATGTTCAGGTTTAACTTCTGCTAGTATGTCTATACCCATGCTTGCAAGTAGTTTACTACTAGTATAAGGACCTCGCATTAGATACTCGTCTCCGTGTCCTCCTGATACTAGTACACAGGGCTCGTTCCAGTAATGTATTTGCCTATATGCCCAATAATTTTGTACAATATATTTTTGATTTGTAACATAAAACTCGTCGTACTTTAAGTACTCATAGTCAACTAGTTCATAGTCCTTGGTATAGTGGTCTAGGTATGCCCACATCAACAAACTATCTATACCCCCACTAAGAAATACCTTAATAGGAAGTTTGTTTGTTTTTACAAATTCCTCAAAGTGATTGCATAGCCTGTGGTGTATAGCATCAACAATTTTGCTGTCTGTAATATCCTGTTTTTGAAATACAATTTTATTGTGATCACTAGTAATCTGCATCCTACCGTCAACTTGAACGTTAGTTTGACTAGCCCATAGTTGATTAGGTAATTTTTCTAGATTAGTAATTCCATCATCATCATAGTATAACGGAAATCCGCGTGTTGCGTCATGCTCTATTTTAACAAGTTCTTTATCACATATAAACTTACAGTAGTTTACTGACAGTCCTTTGTATATTACGTTGTCGTAGTTTTGCCAGCCAGGGTCTGTACTCAGACACAGACCATTATCTAACTGGGTATGAACGGGTAGATTATCTTGAAAGGTTTTTCCTAAGTAAAAGAACATTATGCTATTATATATGTTTGTGGCTATGAAGTCAAAAAAAAGCAGTGCCTAGCACCGCTTTTCTTATTTTTTAATTATTATTAGCCTCGTTCAATATCCTGTAGTTTACGCATTTCTCTTGCTACAATACTTCTTGGTGTTATTTGATAGCCTTCTTCGCCTTCGTGTATGCCGTGGTTGCTCTTCGCTGTTGACCCTACGCCTGCCATTGCTTTCATCTTTGCAATGCTTTCCGCCACTTCGTCTACTTCCTGAACTTCTTCAACTGTTTCGCCTACTAGTTTTCTAATCTTAGATCCTGCAACATAGTCTGGTAGTACCTTTTCAAGTGCTGCTTTAATATTATATGACTTCATTACTTCATTTCGGAATTCATTAGTAAATGGGAATAGTTCCATATCTGCTTCCATGTCTGCAATAACTTCATCAATCTCTTGTGCTAGATCACTCATGCGACCTTCTTCAACTTCTGCTTCTTTTACTTTGTACTTTTTGCCATCAACTTCAAATTCATCTTTGCCTTCTTCTTTAGCCTGTGCTAGTGCGCCTGAGAATTCGTTGCCTTCGTTTGGATCTTCGTCAATCTCTGCTTCATTGGCTTTTACATCGTCTGCATTACTGCCCATACGCTCGCCCTGTGTACTACTTGTGTTGTATGCGCGATCCTGTTGTGCACCAAATGTTCTTGGAATAACCATTTCACTGTCATTGCCATCTGCACGAATTTTAGCCAGTGCCATCTTCATTGTTTCTTGGAACTTCTGATCATAGTCATCTACATGATCCATTAACCAGCCTATGATAATTGGACGGGCATCACCTTCTGGATCTTTGTCACCTGCTACACCTAGGTCATCAAACAATTCATCATCACCTAATAGTCCGCCCAGTGCATTTGCAGCATCATCACCGCCATCACCAAGTGCAATAGGCTGGCCCATCATTGCTGCAAGTTTCATTGCTTCTGCTTCATTTTCTGGCAAACTCCATGTGCCTTCTGCAATCATATCCATACGCTGTGCATATGCTTCAAATGTAGTATCTTCAGTTTTGTCTTTACCATATAGATCTTTCTTAGCCTTAGGCTGTAGAACCTCTATCTTATTCTGTAAATACTTCTTTGCAAGTTTAAGTGCTACTGCTTGTTGTGCTGGATCGCTAAGTTCAATTTCACTTGCACTGTTTGCTGCAGCATCATTAGTCATATTGTTTGCTAGGTATTTCATAATGGCAACTAGAATACTGCGATTCTTTTTGCCTACTTCCATATCGCTGTTCTTCATAAACTGCATGTAATTTTTAAGTTCAGCAATATCTGCTTCGTTGTTATAGACTTCAATGTTATCATTACTGTCTGCAATGTCATTCAGTGACTGAGCACCTTTAGCAAGATTTGCTGTTTGCTTTTCAATCTCTTTTGGCTCTGCAGGATCAATTGATTTATCAAAGTAAGGTTTAATTGGGGCATCTAAATCCTCTTCATCGTCTTTCTTTGCTTCCATGTTTGCTTTATGATCCATTGCTTTTCTCACACTAGGTAAACTATCTGTGAGTCTGTCATCATATACTTCACGAGTTAGTTTTTGTTTTAGATCTTCGATGTCATTTTCGTCTACTTCAACTGCGCCAGGTACCCAGTTTTCAAAGTAGTCGCCGTAGCCTTTAGCACTGCTAATTGCTTTCAGTGTATCTTTCAAGCCATAGTATCTATCAGTTGCGGCATCAATAACTTCCTGCGCATCTTCATTTACATACTCTTCACGCTTTACACTACGCACAAATGTTTTAAGATCTGTCATTTCTTTCATAATCTCAACAATGTGCATGCCGCGATCATCACGGGTGTGTCCTTCATTTGACACATGTCTTGCCATTGCTCTTGCACCAGGTAGATAGTTGTTAGCAAACTTGAAGCGTTCGCCTTCACTGTTCTCAATGTAGATAGCACTGATGTTGCGACTTCTTGCACCCTGCTTAGTTTCGTCTACTGTGCCTTTATGTTTAATAATAAGTTTTGCTGTTCCTGTTTCTAGGAAACTTTTTTGGCTTGTTCCGTGTAGTCTGTTTTCCATCACTTCGTCCTGGTTACGTTGTGTTAAAAACTGATAATCTTTCTTATCAAGTCTCTCTTTTGTTACATTATGCGCTTCATAGTTTAACATATTTCTTGCACTGAATCTGCTCAGTTCTTTTAAAAATCCATACCAAGCATTTGCAGTGTTACTATCTGCATCTTCTACCATACTATTTGGGAAGTAAACTTGAAGTAATCCTTCTTCGTTTAAACTTATAGTTACTGCGCCTATAGGCATATCTCTGTGCTTATATTGAAACTCGAAGAACCGCGCTTCGTTTGAATCTGTAGTAGTTACGCCTTCACTGTTCCCCAACTTTATGTTAGCCACACGACTACGAATCTTATCAAACAATTCTTCTGCAATGTTGTTAATGCTTCTCATATGTGTATTTATGCTAGAGACAAATTTAAATCATAACAAAAGGCATTGGCTCTTGGTCATAATCATCACCGTCTCGAATATGATTTTGCAGTTCGGGATTGTAGTTTTTCAGTGTTTGTGCCATGCGCATTACCAGCATTGTACTCATAACAAGATCATCAGTGTCACCTATCTTGGCTTTGTAACTATTACCGCTTGCAATAAAACTTTTAAGTTCACTTATGAGCATCTTGCTTTTGATCTTAACTTTATCAGTCTCTACTAGTGTTTTAAACTTTGCACATATAGCCAGTTTACTACGGTGTGTAGTGTTGTATCCTCGTCTGTATACTTTGCTGTTTCCGTGTCCTCCGGGCTCGCTGAGGAAGTATCCAGGTATATTCTCTTCACCAACTTCTGAAATACTTTGTAATGCTGCTTCTCCAATTGTGTTATTTTCAACACTATAGTAAACACTATTGTTGTCACCGCATTTGTCAACAAGGTATTTGTTAATTTCAATTAGGATACGAATTTGTTGTGGTATAGGAGTTTTGTTGTGACTCCATTCTCCTACTTGTTCCATGCTAGGAATTTCAAATATTTGCATTGCAGCAGGATCACCGCCTGTTCCTAAACTTGGATCTAGTCCTACAATGTATGCTTTTCCCTTGGTTGGTTCTTTGTACCAACGTACAGCACCGTGTCTAAATGAGGGATCTTCGCCGCGTAAGTTAGTCAATACCATACTGTCTATTAGTGTTTCATCATAGATAATAAATTCACAGTCATGTTCACGACGGAAACGTTCTTCACCAATACGACCTAATTCTTCTGCTTTCCATTTATCATCTCTGTCTGGATGTTCATACCAATAACTACGAAATGTTTTAAAACCGTTAATGCCTATGTCAGTTGGATTTCCTTCTGTATCATATTGTTTGTTTCCGTCACGCCATATAAGCGCAAATTGATCTTCATCACTGTTGGGTGTACTTGTAATAATAGCCTTACCACCAGTTGCTAGTGTTGGCGAAATACTAGTCCAAAATTCTCTAGCAATACTAGGACGCACAAACGCAAACTCATCACAGTATAGTAGTGTGATGGACATGCCTCGTCCAGTGTTGTCCGTTGTTGCTTGTGCTACAATACGCGAACCATTATCAAAGTCAATACTACCTTTGTTGTAACTTGTGACGCCAGCACGGATGTGGTTTGGACATAGTTCATAAGCATAACGAATACGTTGCATGATCTCCTGCGCACCAGCATATTTGTGTGCTGCAATTAGAATTACACTGTCTGGCACAAACATTGCATACCACAGCAAATATCCTGCTGCAGTTGTTGACTTGCCTGTTTGTCTAGGAAGCATGTTGATGTTAAAGCGATAGTTATGATATACGTCTAACAGTTTGTCCTGATATTCATATGCATTGTAAACCATACGTCCTTTAGTAGGATGCTGTATGTTAAAGTAATTGTTCATAAAATGCTTGACACCAGTAGCAGGGTCTGCACATTTTGCAAACTCTGTAAATTGTTTATCTGTAAAGTTTTCTTTTTGATGTGGCTTTTTTATAAGCACACCGTCTAATGTTTTAGCCATATTATACTTCGTAAACGTCCTTCAAGTTGACGTATTCCTTACCGCCCCAATAATTTGTATGATACAGATATGCTTCTTGTATTACTGCATCTATGTTTTTGTGCCAATATCGAATAAACTTAACACTACGGGGAAAATCCGGTATAATGTCCTGAGTTTGCCAAATAAACTCATTAATCAAATGAACATGATCTGGCATATGGTAATAAACTTGTATAGAGACTAGTTTGTCTCTGTCAAATCTTTTTATCATATGCATATTTATCGGAAAATAAATACCAAATGAAATTGTATCAATACGGGTGTAGTGTAAGTCTAGGCGAGGAAGCAACTATATGCTATGGTGAACTTGTAGCAGAACAACTAGGATTTGAATTTATACAACACAGTGAAAGCAGTGCTAGTAATCCACATATTGCACTAAAGTTTTGTGAAACTTACACAGGAATTACTCCCAAAGATTTTATTATATTTGGCTGGACTCATCCCAATAGACAGAGCTGGTATAACAAAAGAGCTGAACGTTGGGAGCATATGAACTATGTGCAGGGCAAGAAGTCTGGTAGTGCGTTAGTTGACAGTTGCAAGGATTATCTGGTAAATCAACACTGTGAATACATGGAACATGTACACACTTGGTATCCTCGTCACATTGTAGAAACTACTTGTAAGTTAAACAACCTGCGCTATATGCATGTTGATTGTGTGCCGGGTATGGTTAACACGCTGGGTGCTGACGGAAGTAATAAGGAAAGCAAGTCAAAATATATAGCGGATCACTTACACCCAAATGATGCAGGTCACCGCTATATACATCAATTAATACAGAATAATCTTACTCTGTTTCTACCTTAATTTCTTCTTCTTCTAGGAATGCTTGATAACTTCTATAAAGTTTATCTTCTACATCCTCCATTGTATTTTCTTCTTCAATCTCACGTGGCTCTTGATCCATTGGATTGTCACCTAGTGCTGAAGCAGGATACATTTTCTTAGGACCGTTGAGTCCACCACTTAGACCAATTAACTGATCTTCTGCATCCTGATACTGTTCGTCAGGTTCGTTAGCATACTCTTCAATACGTTCTGCATAATCAGTATAGCCTGCAAGTTGCATGATGTCAGCAAGTTCCTGTACAGGAACCTCTATCATTGCTTCTTCAACTTCTTCCTCTCCTACTTCTTCTTCTTTTTTAAAATTTTTTCTAGGCAATTTTGCTATACCACTGTCTGCTGGTCCGCCTATCATAAGTGAGTATAAATCATGTTTCATCATATCAGATTCGCGTTCTTTGTCACTTTTTCGTTCTTCAACTGCTTCTTCTTCAACTTCTTCTTCTGAAATATCATCGTGAGGAATAACATTTCCATCTTCATCTTTTTCGTGATGTTCTTCAATTGCAATTTCTTCTTGCTGAACGTCTTGTTCAGCGAGTTCCGCTGCGATACTGTCTAGTTTAGTTCTTAGTTCAGCAATATCCATTACTTTTCTCCTATTGGTTCCTTTGGTTCTTTAGTCTTTTCATTATTTCCGCTCTTTGCGCATCATTAAATGCTACCTGTTTACCTATGTCTGCTTGTTTCTGAGCATCAGATCTAGCAGCAAGTTTTGGATCAGCGTCCATCTTTCTTGCTAAATCCATAACACTCATCTTACTTGTATCACCGTAATTGCCTAGGTCAACACCAGCAGTCTTTGGATTTGCTAAATCAACTTCACGGCCCTGTACAGTAGCAGGAATTTTTGTTGGCTCTGGATTAGTTGTTGCAATATTATACGCTTTAGTGCCTTTTACAAAGTCTCCAATTTGTTTAAACAAACTTTTGCCACGTTCTTTCTTAGGCGGTTGTTTTACACTTTTAGGATCTAGTTTATAATCTCTGCCGCGTAAAAAAGCATACTTGTTAAGCATATCATCAGTGTCATCGCCTGCATCTTTTTTATTTGTTGAAATATTAAAATCGCCTGGCTCATCGCCTGGCTCTATTGTAGGTACTTGCGGTAACTTAGTTGTTGGATCATCTAATTTACCTGACTTTTTAGGTACTTGCGGTAACTTAGTTGTTGGATCATCTAATTTACCTGATTTAGGTTGTCCAATTTTTTTAAGTCTAAAGTCCTGTGCAATGCCGCTTAGTGTATCGCCACTTTTTACAGTGTAACTTCCACCGCCTGGCAGTGTGATCTTTTGCCCAGGGTAAATTTTATTAGGATCTTTAATACCGCTTAGTTTAGCAAGTGTATTATAAGTTACACGCTCATCTAATTCTTCGCCTTCGGGTATATCTGTAATTGCAAAATCTGTAGCAGTATACTTGTCAGGTGTCATATCTTTTATACCTGCCTTCATCATTGCATATGAAAGCAAATCATCATCATCTTTTATACCCATTTTAGCAAGTCTTGCAGCACCTTTTTCAGTTTTCATCATTTGATTTGCTGTTGCACTAATTTTTTCCATGTCAACGCCAGCGGCTGAAAGTGCATCAAGATTCTTTTGATATGCTGCATTGTATTCGTCCCTGGTTGCATATCCATCTGCTTTGCTTTGAGCTCTTTGTTGTTTTGCAAAATCTGCAACATCCTTGTACATGTCTGCTTTTGTTGGAGGTGGTGCTTTGCCTGTTGTTGCTTGTCTTACTGCAGCAACGTCTGCTTTTGCTGCTGCTCGCATTGCGTCACGTTCTTGCTGTGTAATTTCATTTAGTGCATCAATTGCTTTATATAAGTCTTGCATTATACACTGCCTCTATCTGACATCATACTTGCTGTTGATGGATCTTCTGTCTTTGGACCACTGTAATCCTGTTTATCTGAAAATACTGCAGCATATTCCATCTTACGACTTTCAATAGCCTTAAGCATGTTCTCGTTGTAGTCATCACCAAAACTATCTTTAGCATTGTCTGTTTCTGCATAGTCTGTTTCAAGCACTGATTCATATTCTTCTTCTTTTAGTGCTTCTTCACGAGCCATTTCTTCTGGATGATCCTGATTAATTACTACCAAGTGACTTGCTGGGACACCAACTGTTTGTGAGATATATTCAAATAACTGATGTGCAGTAACAGGATAAGTTAATTCTGCATCCATGATAAACACTTCTGCATTTTGCAATGTTTGAAAATCCATTGGATGTTCTTGTATAGGAGTTTTCTTTGGCTTACTAATGCTTTTCATTTCATACTTTTGTAAAGCAGATTCTAGTGCATCCATTGTTTCGTCACTGAGATTTTCAGCCATTTTGATACGAAACTTATAGGTTTGTTCATTCTCAACGAGGTAACTCTTAAAACTTTTCATTGCTGTATTCCTTAATGTAATAGTGTATTTATTACTTTTGTTCAGTATTTCTACCTAAAATTTCCATAAGTAGTTGATTACGGTCTACAGATTGCCCTTGTCCATCTTCAACATCCTCACCTCTTGCACTTGCTTCCTTAGCAAGTCTAGCATCTAATGTTGCTTTTTTAAGTTGTAAATCAACCATGCGTAACTTTTTATTAATCTTTGCACTCTTTGCACTCAGGGCTGTGTCCAGCATACGACTTGCATTACTAAATATTTCACCACTGAATCTACTATCAACATTCATGCCTAGGTCCATTAAGTCTTTAAATGTATCTTGTGCAAGCAAAGCAATGTCGTCCATTTCTTTATCACTGGTATCAAGTTCACGCACACTGGGCAACGCTGCATCAATTTTATCAACGTTTGTTAATGCTGTTTGTAGTTGTGGTATATCATCTGCTGTTACTGCCTCTACTACAACTGTGTTTTCTTCTGCTGTAATATCAAGTTCATCTGCAGGTTCTATATTAAAAAGTTCTTCTAGTTTTTTTGTCATACTAATAGTTATCCTTAGCGTTTACCGTTGTGGAAAATATCATCTTCTGTAACTACTCTAAAGCGTAAACCTTTGTGCTTTGCCCACTTTGCAGCCGCTTCCCACTTTGCGTGGTTAATAGCAATGGCAAGTTTTTCTTTTTCTCTAGTCTTTTCGGTAAGCATAGTTTGTGATTTTGGTTTAATCTCAATAAGTTCAGCATGCTTGTTGCCACGCTTGTCTTGATATACTACAACAAAATCAGGCACATACACTGTGCCTTTTCCTGTGAGAGGATTACGATAGGGTATTTGTATACCTTCACTTGCCCAACTTATTACACTAGGATTATTGTCACAGAAGCGCATAAAGGCGTGTTCCCATCCACTGCGATATCGAGGTGCTTTGGTTCCACTGTATTTTTCTGTATTTGTAATGCTATATACGCCATTAGCATATTTGTTACGACTAAACATCTATGCCACCACTTGGCGGGCTATATTCTCATTTGGACTTATTTCTTGTTCATACCCAAGCAGACTAGTTGTTCTCCTACTTAGATTAAGAAAAGTTGGGATTGCACTTTTTAGATCGCCTGTTTTTTCAAACTCGTTAATAATATCAACTATATGTATATTAAGTTCGTTTGCTGCTTGGATAACCGCTGCAGTAAGTGCTGCCGCCGCATCTTCATTTGCAGTACGATTAACGAAGAAACTTTTTGCAACTTCATATTCATTCTGATTCATGCTAATAGGCGCACTAAAATAATTTACAAAATAATCTTGTACACGTTGATCAAAATTATCTGCGGGATCTATTAATGGTAAATTTGTTACTTGTGACATTATCGGTTCAGTTTACTATCTATAAAGTTATCAATTGTTCTAACAGCATCACTTATTCTGCTTGGATTACTTATGGTGCCGCGGTTGCTAGGTATTTTCTTAGCATTACCAACATCGTTGGATGCAGTATTATTTGGTGAACCAAAATTACGTCCTATAGATTTACCTCCACTGGATATAACATTAGCAAAACCAGTGCCTGTAGTATCTCCCTGTTCATTTACTCCAATCAACTCTCCCAGATATGCACCACCAACTGCTTCAACAACGCCAGTTACTGGTACCAGTATATTACTAGTAAGTTTTTTACCCGTTAGTAAGTTGTTAGCAAAAATTGATATAGTATCTGTTAAAACGTTTCCTGTGTTAAATCTTTCTTCATTGTATATTATTTCTGCATCTTTGATAACACCAATGACATTACCATTAAACAAGTCAGTGGCTTCCTGACCTGCAACACTTCTAGTTTGTCCTCCAATGAATGCTTCTGTTTGTGGATTACCTTCAGTAAGATCACTTACTTCTACATCATAGTGTATATCAGCAAAGCCGCGCGGCGTAATATCATTTACAAATCCAGTTGCATATTTCACAGTTTCATACGCTAATTGCATAATATTTTCCATCGGGCTACTGTTTGCATATGCATGACTATCGTGGTTAAATGCAGTAATCATAGGATTTACAAGAGTGTATTCAGCAAACTTGTGATTGTGCATACTGTATATTTTTATGTTTTTAAAGAAACGTTTATTGCCTCGCTGAAGTCCCCACTGTTGTTGCACACGATTACTGTATTTGTCATATGGGGTATAGGCATTACTATCTAAACTATAAGTTGGATCAGCATTGTAGAAAATGTAGTACTTGTGCCACATTGTTCTAATTAATTCTTTGACATCATCATGGAATCGTATGCTAACAGGATTATAGGATATAGCATGATGACTTTGTACTTTTCTATTGTACTGGTTATGTGTTTGTACATCAATACTATATGTAGGAAGGTCTACACTTTTAACAAGTATAGGTATTTCAAGTTGATCTATTGTGTTAAAAAGTGTTGCTGCTTCTGCGGTAAACTCAAATACCACATGAAACAGATGACCATGACGTGGCTGTAGTTCAAAGTTATTGTCAACAAAAGTGCGTGACGCATGTTTGTAGTCACGCACTGTTTCGCCTGAGGTTAAAGGTGATAGTGAATTATTTACACTAGCCATGGAAAACTCCTATTAGCCAGTAATAGTTTGACCCAGTGTTCTCGCTACACTTGAACCAACGCCATCACCCAGTGGTGATTGAACAGCGTTATCAAATCTAATAGTCATTGCAACTGTTGCTGCTTCCTGACTTGCATAGTTTAAATCACCATAGTTGATGTTTTGAATAAAGCAACCGTATAGTTCCCAGGTTTCAAGTACACTTGGTGCATTTGCACCATTTCCACCGTCTAGTACTTCAAAACGTGTAATGAACTTGTAGTCGATACCTGAACTAGCACTGCTTTGCTCCATCATATCAAACTGTTTCTGTACTTGCTCTCCGCATAACTTAGTTACGCCTCCATTAACATCGTCACGTAGATTAACTGTAACTGTATCCCATTGATGTTTGCCAATCAAATACACTCTACTGTTGTAAACAGGAATCTCAAATTCTTCGAATGTTACACTTGGGCGTGTAATATCCTGTACCTGTTTAGTCATTTCAGTACGTGGACTACTTACACCAAAGTTCTCAAATGACGCACGAAAGCGGTATTTAAGTTTTGGCATAAGCAAGCCTTGACTTGCTGCACTCTGATCACCATCTAATGGGACTGTAAATTTTGTTAATGATGAAACTGACATGTCGTTTCGCTCCTATCTAATTATAAAAGTATTTATCTAATTCCAGTCATAAAAAAAGGGGGGCATTTCCGCCCCCCAAAACTTTTTTTATTTTACACTGTTTGTGTTGCTGCTAGGTTTCCACTTGCAATTTCACCTGTGTTCTTAAGTCTGATTGGAATAAAGATAAATTCCGCAGCCTTTGTAGGTTCAATAGCAATGTCAACATACAGTTCATTACGATCAATTCTATCTGGAGTATTGTTAGTTTCATCACATACTACCAAGTAATCGAATACACCACGCTTTGCAACCAAATCATTGAGAGTTTGTTCGACCTGTTGTTTGATCTCGTCTCTGGTGATCTTATCGTTTGGTTCAAACACAAATCCTGTTGCAATATCCTGCATTTGTCGTCTGAGATAACCTGTCAAACGTGCTACGTTAATACGATCCAATGCACTTGTGCTTGCTGCACGAGTCTTGTTACCGTAGTTAAGTATACCTGCACCGTTAAAGAATGCAATTGGATTAATGCGATTAGTGTATAGTGTATCTCTTACACTCTCACGAATGTTGTCATTAACAAATGCACCTGTTGTTGCATTAATATAACCAATACTTGCAACATTGTCTACTAGTCCACGACGTGATCCTGCTGGTGCAAACCATGGGAAACTAATATCATCGCTTCTTGCAAGTGTGCGCAACATCATATGACTTGCTGGGACAACAATTGTATTGCCACTTAGGTCATTTGTTGTAGCACTTGGATAAAACACACCCAAGTAAGGATCACTAGTTACTAGTCCATCCTCATTGTTGTCTGATGCTGCCGCTGTGTTAGTTGCATAGTTTTCAATAGCAGTGCTTGTTGCTGCCAATCTCATTGGTGTATCACCAATTACAAATGCTGTTTGGCGTCTGTCATTATTCAGAGCAACCATGTTGCTAATTAGCTCTGGGTACCCAGGTGCTGCAATAGCATTAAACAGTCTTGCATCTTCACGAAGTTCTGTGCTTGCATCCAGTGCAGATTTCATTTCTGTTGAAACAACACTACGAACTGCTTTGCGTCCAAATGTACTTCCACTTGATGTTACCCATGCATCCTTTTCTGTAGGAAGTGTTGGGTATACACTTGTGTCACTAAAGTTAGTGCGTGACAAGTAGTCGCTTCTAAACTGCTTTACACCATATGAACTACGGCGTGTGTTAAACAGTAGCATGCCACGTGGATAAATTGTTGGATCAGGGCGATCAATATCCAAGTAATCGCTTGTTAACAATGTTTTAGTTGTTGGAATTGTTCCTGTAACAACATCAGTTGTGCCATCGCCCATAAAACGTGCATCACCAAAGATGATACCATTTTCAGTTGTGTTGTCTGTTTTATCAATTAATACCCATTTTGCTTCACCACTTACAGTCTCACGTCTGTAAAGTGCTGGATAATTCTCAAGATCACTTGTGTTAATCCACAAATCACCGTTGACTAACGCACTATCATCGCTCTGTGTTGTTGGTTCTGTAGTACTAAAAATTACACCTTCTGGATCTGTATTTGCTAGTGCAAATCCACGAGTATCAGTTATATTGTGATAGCCCTTCCAAGTTGTACCATTGTGTACCATAATGTCTGCTTCGAATCCACCATGATACCAATATGTTAGATCAGTTGGATTTGCACTTGGAGCACTTGTACTTGCAGTGTATGTATCTGCAATCCAGTTACTAAGAATTAGGTCACTGTCATTTCCTGCACGAACCTGCTTAGTAGTAATTGCTGTACTAATACCTGCAGTTGCTAGTGGAGTACCAGTTGTGTCTTTCAATACAATTACACCGCCTAGTGCATGCTTAATCTGTATAGCACCTGTGCTTAGTATACTAGCACTAACGTTTGCAACATTTGCACCGTTAATATCTGTTGCTAGTGTTGTAAGTGTTGCACCACTAAGTGTTACTTCTACTGCAGTGCTAAGTGTTGCGCTGTTTGCTACACTTGCTTGGATTGTAAATTTGTTACCTCCAGTTAGTGATGCAGTTGTTACAGTGCCTGTGACTTCCAATGCTCCTGAACTGTAGCGTTTGAATAACTTATATGTTACAGTATCATCTTCACTTACATCATATTGAATATAAAAACTACCTGCTGTAATATCACTACCACCGCCTGTGTCTAGGTTCTTAAGTGCAGTCTGATCGTTTGTATATGCTGGAGCACTTGCACTTCCAAATAATGCTGTACTGCTACTATATGAACTTACATCTGCTAGGAATCCTAGATTACTGCTTGTTGTTTTAACCCATACACTTCCTGCTGGACGTGGAACAGTGTCTGTTGACTTCCATGCTGGAACTGTATAATGTGGATCCTGTGCAATAAGTGGTCTTGCATATGTGCCTGCTGTCAAGCCTGCATCTGTAAGGACTGAACCACTTCCGTTAGCAATAACAATTTTTCCGTCTGCATTACTGTCTACACCTACTGCCGTAGCGTTAGCATAAATTTCAATTTTGTTATCATGCACATCTGCTGTAACACCTGTAATGCTTGCATTGTTAATGCTTGTCTTTAGGTCAGTTACAGTACTGCCTATCATTGTAACAGTGGTGCCGTTAATTGTAATTGTGTTGCCCTGTGTAAATCTTGGACTTGCAACTGTGCCTGAAATTGTTGGGTGTGAAATCATCCATGCCGCACTACCTACAAGCACCCATGCATTACTGCGGTTCTTGTAATAAACAGGATTGCTTGTGTTTGTTGCAACCAATGCATAATCACCAATTGCACCAATTGAAGTTTTCGGAACACCGCCATCTAAATCTGTTGTAGTTGTAATAACTGTTGGGACTTTATTTGTAAATGCACCTGTACTTTGGTTCCACTCAAATATTCCCCAGCGTGTATCAGAACTTACATCCCACCAAACTGTACCGTTTGTTGGATTTCCAAGTGGTCTACTTGTGCTACTTACTAATTGTGCAAGGTCTACATCTGCACGAATTACATATGCTCTGTTGCTTACACCTAATAAACTGTATGCAGCCATCAAACCATATTCATTCAATTCATAACCATTGATAGGTGATCCTGCTGCAGTGTTGTAAAATGTTGGATTACCGAAAGTACTTGTAAGTTCTCTCTGGCTTCCAATTAAGAAGGTACTTCCAGCATTTGCTGCAGTTGTTCCTGAAGCAGTGCCTGTGCCTGTACCACTTGTCTTATCTTGTGCAGTTGCAATAACAATTGCTGCTACTGTGCCTGCGGCTGATGGAGCATAGTTACTTTCATCAATAACTGTAACTTCTACGCCTGGTGATATTAGTGCCATGTTTTTCTTCCTCAATTAAGGTCTTTTGTTTTAATAATACTATTTATAAAAACAGCCGTAAAATACCCTTATTTGTAGAATCCCTTTAAAGGTGCGTGTTAAATACACTATGAGACCTACTTGTGAGACATGCGGACAGCGTCCTCGAGCAGTAAATTACCGCAAGGACGATAGAATCTTTTATAGGAAAAAATGCGAACAGTGCTTGAAGTTACACAAGCCTGTAAAGCCATTATGGGTTGATAGTGGATATAAAGTAAAACGTAACTGCGAGGCTTGTGGATTTAAACCTGTGTTTCGCAGTCAAGTAATTGTTTTTTATATAGATGGAGACTTAAAAAATATTAACAATCGCAATCTGAAAACTGTGTGTCTAAATTGTAATGCTGAACTTGTTAAAACGGGATGGTCCCGAGGGTCGTTAACACCTGACCTTTGAGGTCATTAATACTAGTGTCGTTAAGTATCACTTCGTCTTTACGGGCTTTTACCCATTTCCATTCGCTGGTATGTACGTCTTTAGGTGCAACGCCAGTTGTCTCATATTCAATAAGCCACTGTGGATCTGGACCACGTTTTACTTCCCAGACTTCTCCGCCAATATCATGTAACATATTCACTTCATTTTCAAAACGTACATCTGGTACAACATAGTTTTGTTCTGGATTGTCTAGTATAGTTTTTTTCAGTAGGCTTACCCAGACTCCATCATAAAACCCATCACGCATGCAATCAGTGCCAAATAACTGAAGCACCAAACGAGGACTAATTTCCATTTTTGTTTCATTACTCCAAAAGTCGTCTCTAAGTTCTCGCCACGCTCTAGATTCATCTGTATCTCCTTCTAACATTGATCTGTCCCAACCAAAGATAGTACTAACCCCATCTTTGAGTTTATCTGCAAAACTTACTTTTTTAAATCCTTGGTCAACTAGAATATCAGCAACAGTTCCTTTACCGGCGCCGATAAGTCCGCATAATCCTATAATCATATTTGCCTCATATTAGCCAATAATAAATGAAAGTGGGTCACTACCATCAACATAGTTGCGTAGTTCTTCATCGAGTTTGTCTATTTCAACTTGTGCTTCTGCTTTAAGTGCATCACCATTTAGACTTGTGCCGCCTTGTGGTCCTGCAATTGTACTAAACTTTGAACGTGCTTCGCCCAGTGTATACTTTGCAAGTGCTAGTGCATAGTCTTGTACCCATGGTCCAGCATGTCTGTCCTGTAGCAGTCTTGCTTCTGGGCGCAGGTTGTAAGTCCAAAGAACAATTTGTTCGCCATCTGCACTAAACTTACGAAGCAATGTAATCTTTTTTGTAACAGGATTGTACTCAAAGTTTACAAAGCCGCCAAACAGTCTAGCACTTAGTTCTTGATACTGATAGTACATTTCATATGTTGCCATACCGCCAATGCGTCCACTTTGTAGCAAGTAAGTGTTCTGAAATGCTGCCTCAAATGGTTCGAACTGTGTACCAGTATCGCTACTGCCACTACCAACACTACGTCTATATACTTGACGAACTTCTTCAATCTCATCCGGTAGTGTATATTCTTGTTGTTCTTTTACAACACTTAAAAATACATATGAACTTTCATATGCATTTTGACTACGCTGACGAAAACGTTTTACTGCCTTGTCTATACTATTGTCATAGTGTTCCGGATCTAACTCAACATCAACCATACCATCGCCTAAGCGATAGCGAATGTAATCAGTTGTGTCTGCTCTTAGTGATGCTAGTGTTGTCATAGTGTATCCTTGTTCTTACACACTATTTATTACTTTACTGCTTTAAGGATCACAGTATCAGCATTAAAGCGTCCGTTCATTTTTGTTTCTACGCCCTTGATATTGTCTAAGAACTTGCGTAATTGGACTTTGCCACTCTTGTTAAAGTCTGTTAGTTGTTGCTCTGGCTTACGCAGTGTTTTTGCAATACTTTGCTTTACATCAAAAAACTGAAGCGTAGTACCTTTAACTTGCAGTGTAGCATGTGGTTCTGCAACATACTTACCGATCTTGCGTGTCTTAACATTAAACACCCAAACTTCCGTAGCATCTATTACATCCGCTGGATTAATGCTTGCTACTTTATACTTTTCGTCGGTTTTACAATACTTCATTTTTGCAACCAACTTGTCAGCACTCTTAGGCTTGGGTGATCTAGTTTTACGAGTTGCTTTGCTTTCTGCTGTAATAAGATCACACGCCCCTAGGATGCCACCAAACAGTGTCACTGCACGTTTCACTGCCGCTTTGTCCAAGTGTGCATATGCTTCTCGCAAATCTTCTTCTTGTTCACGAGCAGGTTGCTGTAGCATAGCATACTCTGCATAAGCACCTTCATAAAAAGCACGGATATGCCTAGCATGTGCTTGATTCACATTTAGTTTACGGAACAGTTTAACAGGATCAAGTCCCTTAAAGGTATTAGGGTTGTCAATAAAGTCGTCAACTACTTCCTCAATCTCAGCAATAATGTTGCCACTTGCTTCCTTGATACGCTCTTGGATGCTAGGAACGTAAACGTTCTTAGGCTTTGTTGCTTCTACTGCTTTGACTTCTTCAACAATAGACTCACCTTTTTCTGCAAGAGCACCAAATCTACCTGACATCCAATTGTGACTGTCCTCAGGAATTTGATCTGCCTTATCATTATTCATGTAATGACAGTAACAAGCAATATGACTAAATGCCATACTAGCATCACTATTTTTCAGAATGTATGTTGCAGTCTTTTTATCGTAAAACTTTTTTACATACTGTCTGATAATAGGCACATATTCCTTCTTATCTACATCAAAGTGAAAGAAGTCCTTGGCAACTTTGTAGTTGTCCAGAGGGGCGGCGCCGGCGCCAGTAGTTTTACGGCGAGCCTTGGCTGCTTTTTTACGCTTGACTGGTTTACCTTTAAGAGCGGTTAATGCCATCGTTCATAAACTCCATTTCCATTTGTGCTTCAAAGTTAGTTATCTCAAGTGATTTAAGTCGTATCACTTTGTCCAATAACTCGATTGTTTTTTCTTTTTCAACACCTGTACTTACTGCATTTCTTACAATAGTAAGTGTTTCAATATCATTTAATATTTCGTTCATTACACAACCTTTCCGTTAGCAATAATAGAGGACAACATCAAGCGAACCTGCTTCAAGCGGCTCTCTAACTTGCGAATGACTTTAGCATTATTAGTAGTAGCAACTTCTTGCATAATAAATGCAGGAAGCAAGCGCAACTGTCTATCAACAACTGTTTGCTGATCTTCTGCGCTAAGTGCTACAACGAAATCTTTAAACTTTGTGTTACTAACCATAATGTATCTCTCCTCAACATCAACTTACTATATTAATATAGCACCTTTTGAGAATGTGTCAACCTTTTTTGAGAGATATTTTGTAACTTCCTGGATTATGTGGCGCATTTGTCCAACTTTTTATGTATGGATGTTGACCACACCATGTTTGAAACTCGTGCATAATAGCACCCTGCCCAGTAATAACTATAACAGTACTTTGCTTTTCGTAGTACGCATCTGTTAAACGACTATTAAATATTCGCCATGCAGTGTGTACATCATGTCCGTGTAGGTCTAGTTTCATTGAGGTTATTTATAAGCGATAAATACTGAGCAACAAGGAATAGGCATGCCAAGAATAAGTTTATGGAAAGATGGTGCTCACACCAACGATTATCGTTTCTTCGACAGAAGAATGAAAGAAATGTTTACTATAGGTGGCACTGGTGTAAATGTACACAAGTATCTAGGTATTGCTAGTCAAGGCGGAAGTGATCCAAGTCAACCAAATCAAAGCACACCTGATCCACTAGGAATACAGGATTTTTTATTTTTAGAAAATAGAGATAGAATATATGACCAGGATGTGTACAATCTTCGTGGCATATATAGCGTAAGTGATACAGACTTTGACTTATCACAGTTTGGATTGTTCCTTGCTAATGATACACTTTTTATAACGTTCCACGAAAATGATATGGTCAACAATCTAGGACGCAAACTTATGAGTGGTGATGTAATTGAATTGCCACATCTAACAGACTTTGCAGCATTGGATGAAAGTGTAGAACTTAGTCTAAAACGCTACTATGTAGTGCAAGAAGGAAGTCGCCCAAGTGAGGGATTTAGTCCAACTTGGTGGGGACACCTGTGGCGTATTAAGTGTACACCACTGGTAGATGCACAAGAATACAATGATATACTTAACATAATACAAGAAGATGCAGACGGAAATCCAACCGAAAGTACACTTCGTGACTTGCTAAGTACCTATAACAAAGAACTAGAGATAACAAATAAAGTTGTTGCTGCCGCTGAAAAGGAAGTGCCTGAAAGCGGTTACGACACAAGTCAGTACTATATTGTACCTACAGATCCAACAGGTAACCCTCTTGAGTCCAAGGGAGTTAATGCAGATAATACAGCCCTTAATGCAGATAACACAGACGCAACTGCAGATGCAAGACGTATTACACCACAAAATGCTAATGCCTACAGTGGGTATCTAGTAGGTGATGGATTAGCACCAAATGGTGAACCAATTAGTATGGGAACAAGTTTTCCGAGTGACAGTCAAGAAGGTGATTATATACTACGCTTAGACTTTTTACCTAATAGATTGTTTAGATACAGCGGATCACGTTGGATTAAAGTAGAAGATGATGTACGCAGTAAACTTACACCAGGCACAGGAAATACACAGAGAGACGGATTTATCAATAACACAAGCACGTTTACTGCAGATGATAATACTACTGCAACAAGTAGACAGTCACTAAGTGATGCACTTAAACCTAGAGAAGATTAATGCCACAGCAATTTTTTTACGATGAACAAATAAGACGTTTTCTATTGCAGTTTATTCGTGCATTTAGTAACTTTCAGGTTGAGTATGGCAAGGATCGTGCAGGTAATACTACACTTACAACTGTACCAGTCAAATACGGTGATAGTACTCGTATGGTTAGTAGTATTATTCGTGAAAACAGTGAGAACAAAATTATACCTACTCCTATGATTAGTTGCTATATAGGTGGTTTAGAGTATAATCCAGAACGTAGACAGGATCCTAGTTTTATAGACAAAAAACATATTCGTATGCGCAAATTTGATCCTAACACAAACGAATATACTACACAACAGGGCAATGCATTTACAATAGAACGCATGATGCCTGTACCCTATACACTACAAATGAATGTAGATATTTGGACTAGTAATACTAACCAAAAACTACAATTGCTGGAACAAATACTTGTTTTGTTCAATCCTGCACTTGAAATACAAAGCACAGACAACTATTTGGACTGGACAAGTTTAAGTTATATTGAACTTGCAAATGTACAATTTAGTAGTAGGAGTGTTCCAGTTGGAGTTGATGAACAAATTGATATTGCAACACTACAGTTTACAGTTCCTATCTATCTTAGTGCGCCTGCTAAAGTTAAGAAACTTGGTGTCATTAACAAGATTGTTGCAAGTATCTATGACGATCAAGGAGGCATTGCAGATGGTGTTATTGATGGACAAATACTACTAGGTGAGCGTATGAAATTTACACCGATGAACTTTGGTATAATTGTATTGGGTAACACAATACAAATATTGGATCGTAGCGAAACAACCACAAACAAAGTTGACTATACACCACTAAATGATCCTCCAACAAAAGTAGGTACAGATGATATTAGTTGGGCTGCACTTGTTAATCAATATGGAGAATTGCAACCTGGACTTAGTCAAATACGTTTGGAAACAGGCGGTAGTGCAGAAATAATTGGCACTGTGGCTTTCCATCCAAGTGATCCACATAGGTTACTATTTACTGTACAAAGTGATACAATACCAACAAACGATCTACCTGCAATTACAAAAATTATCAATCCTCTTCGCAATGCACCTGATGCAGGACTTGCAACGGCAGCACAAGGTCAACGCTACCTTATACTCAATGCTATAGGCAATGCAAGTAACACAGATGGTCCTGATGCTTGGGGTAGTTTGGTAGCAGAAGCAAATGATATTATTGAATACAATGGCAATGACTGGCAAGTAGCATTTGATAGTAGTTCAGAACAAGGTGTTCATTATCTGACAAATAGTAACACTAGTATACAATACAAGTATACAGGAAGCGAATGGGTTAAATCCTATGAAGGCGAATATCGAGCAGGCGACTGGAGTCTTGTTATCTAACGCAAGTGTTGGAGCCTTATTTTTAAGTAAATCTACTAGTAGATATATGTTTGTACTGCGTAATGGAGCGCGGTATAATAGCATGTGGGCGTTTGTTGGGGGGAAAGTTGAAAAAAAAGAAACAGAATATAGCGCACTACAGCGTGAGATACAAGAAGAAATAGGTTTTATACCACTTGTCCTTAAAACTGTTCCAGTAGAAAAATTTACAAATAGTAAAAATAATTTTTCATATAGCACATACGTTTGTGTTGTAGAAGAAGAATTTGTACCTAAACTCAACGATGAACACAAAGGATATGCTTGGAGCAAACTAGATAGTTGGCCCAAACCACTACATCCTGGGGTGTTTACTACTTTTCAGATTGATGAAATTATAACTAAAATTAAAACTATAGAAGATTTAATGTGTAATTGATTACATCATCATTGCTAATACTTCAATAACACCTGAAGTATTTTCATCAGCAACGTGATCTTCAATTGCTTTGCCTATAACAGTTCCCAATGCTGGAGATCCAACGTCTGCATCAAACGCTTTTGCCATACCGTTACCAGCACTAATCATCATATCACCTGCTTCTACAGGCCCTAT
>UEXM01000086.1_pt2 | contig 60414 bp, 64 predicted proteins | sample 1796661 | NCBI WGS metagenome assembly UEXM01 (sample SAMEA4772469, study PRJEB27181) | metagenome | reverse complement strand
CTGCTTTGCAAGGAGAGGAGACAGGACAGACCCATCCCGTGGTCGAGGCTGAGACCATACCTGTTTCCGCACCTGTTGGTTTAGAGCAGGCTCTTATCAACTTTGACAACCGTGTCTACATTGGCCTCTTGGCCGCCATCAATAACAGTGGTGTGACGGAAGGTCCGACATGGGGTCAAGTGAAAAAGACTGCATTGGCTGATGGCTCACTTGAAGTGGATGAGGTTGATATGGCTCGGAAGATGCTTGACAGACTTGTCAAAGAGAAACTGGTTAACAAAGAGGGCGTTAGAAGAAGCACACGGTATTGCATTACCGGTAGTGGCCTTGAAATGTTGCTTGGCATGGTTCTGCCGGATGTCATCAATCAAGACCTAGAGTTTGTATCGATGAAGCCAAAAGAGAGTAGACCGTTCCCAGTGGACCACAGACAGTATCAACTTAGAGCACATTATGATGATATGATTATTGATGTCGTTCAAGAATGGGACGACAGTGACATCATTGACCCTAAGACCAAACTACCATACTACTCTTACGATGAGTGGTATACCGAAGTGAAGAAGGCTTATTCACATCTTATCTCTACAATGCCAGCATCTCGGTTTCGCAGTAAAGTTAGAATTATCGACTTGATAGAGACCTCCGATTATACTCTTAATGACGGTGTATGGACCCCTCTTACCGAGACTCACAAACTAACTACTGTCTATGGCTCCGATGGTTCGATATCACAATATGGCGAGGATTACTTTGCTGATTCAACCGGCGGTCCTGTTGGCATTGAAGAGATAAAGGAAGAATTAGCCGAAGGGATCAAAATTGTTGAGGATGAACCTGATATCGAATATACACCTACCACGACCTGCGAGGGCTGCGGAGGGGAAATCATACCCGAGGGTGTAAACGAATTGAACTGGGAGCCTGAGAACGGTCTTTGTGCTATGGAATTAGACGAGTGTAGCCATTTCAATTGCAAGTGGTGCAAAGAATACCGTATTGAAGATGCGGTTCCATTCAAAATGCAGACACCTGTCGGGGTCAAGAGTTTCTGTTGCGAGGCTGCGTACTGTAACTATGTTGGTATCGAATATTCGGGTATCGAGGGGCAGTATGTTGAGTCCTATGTGCTTGATACCCCTGAGGATGTAGAAATTCATAATGAAAGACTAGGAGACTCAATAGACATGGATGTAAGTGTACCGGACTACTTGGAGTTGATATGATGCCTACAGGAGCAATAAAAAACGAGCAAGCGTGGTTTAGACTTGGATTTGAGTTGGACGATAACTTGACTTTGTTCCACATAGGGGACAGCCCTAACTTGAAAGTCTTGCAGGATATTGTAGAGGGCTACATTGAATATGTCCCCTCTCACTGGCTATCGGGGAGTCCTAAAAGGCAATTCTCATTCAAAGGTGATGACTTCCAAATAGTCAATATGATTGTTAATGAAGAGGGCAAGGTGCGAGATTTACCGTTTAATATAAGGGCTACCTCGAGAGTATACCCCCATGACCGTATACACGGGTCTGTGGTAATCGAGGCAAGGTGCATCGGTCATAGTAAGCAGGAGGTAATCAAATGAGAGTAACTAAGGCAATGGTAGATATACCTCCTTTAGGTCAAGTTGCAGCGGCTATATTGTTAATTGAAAAAGAGGACCTTAAGTCCGCTTCAAAGTGTGAAAATTGTTTGAAACCTATGTGGACTCATCCAAGACTAGCGGTCCCCATTAACAAGGAGTGGTGCCTTGATTGTAATGATATAGAACAGATGAAGCAGGAGACACCAGCACAGGTAATGGCATGGACCGTAGAACAGGTAATTAGAGGTAATATCCTCACCATCGCTACAAACTTTAACCCTGAAGAATTAGTAATACTCGAAAGTTTCCATGAGGATGTCGAGGAGGATGATACAAATGTTTGAAGATAGAGATAAGTTAAAGATTGGAGGAGTTAGATACAACGGGAGATTATACAATGCTAGAAGCAGGAGCGCACCAAAGTGGATTAGGCTAACACCAATGGCTATGGTGTCTTATGGAGCATTTGTACCTGAAGAAAGCCATATCTTGATCAAAACCGATAAAATTGTATCGTTGTCGCAATGGCTTGTGAAGGACAAAAGAACATCCGAGCAAAAGCCTGTTGGAACTGTTGTAAATCTACAAGATGGTAATTACTTCAAAGTTTCGGAGATGATAGGCGTTATTCTAACTATGCTTAATGTTAAGTCCGACGATATTGCTCATGAACCTATTACTGAGGAGGAGAGCGAATGAGTGAAGCATGGGAAGAAGAACGGATGAGCAATTTAGGTTGTGAAAGCGTGAGTGATTTGTTGAATTTGATAGAGCACCGTGAGGTTCATGTTGTAATACACTCAAATGGTTTGATTCCTGAGGTAGAATTGTTTCTCACAATCGAAGAAGCAAGGGAATACTGGGTTGATGCTTTTGTTGACGGAGACGAGGATGACGATGGCAAATCCCCCGAGGACTCTTTTGCCCTTGGATTTGCTTCATTTGGTGAATGCGAATTGCGATATGATAAGCAACTCTTGAAGGTGGCAGCATGACCGAAGGCGTTGAATGTAGATATATGCATGTCAAATGCGAAGGGGAGGCCACTGGCAGGAATAAGCACAGCATTCCTATGTGCACTTTTTGCTTGCGGCACTGGACTAAAAACGAACTCACATACAGCCTTGCTCCATTACCGCTTAGTAGAAAATTTCAGGGGCGTTATTGATGTCTTACAAGTGTCCGACATGCGGGAATACCGATGTCATGAAGTGTCGCTTTACAGGGGAGGAGATTGTTGACGGGTACATCACATGGTACTGTGGCCATTATAGAAAGGCAAAGGAGGCGGTAAAGTGAAACCCGACACATTTGATAAGATAGCCCTTGACGCCATAACAATCATACAACATCTAGGTCAATACGAACTGGCTGAGATACTAATGAAAAGATATGAAGGGGTGATGGCGTGAAAGAGAAGAAGGGCGTTGGGCCAAAGACCACTCATTGGACTCGAAAGAATAGACCTAAGAGCAGGCAGAACTCATCTCATGTATGGAGAGCCGCTATTGGCGTTATAGGGTACCCGCCTTCATGGATGAAGATGATACCAGCCAATCATTATGCGGACACCCCTCAAGGTAGGGTCTTGTGCAAAACAACTCGTTGGGAAATAGGTAGAAGAGAGGGAGATTTAGAACCTATAGTCGTCACCGGTCCCGCAAAAAAAGCCGCAGCCAAACTGGCTGAACTTAATGGAGCATGATCAAAAATGTCAGCATCAACATTGCCAAAGGCACCGCCAATACCTATTTTTGTAATATTAAGAAAATGGGATATTCCAAACTCGTCCGACCCACATCTTGAAAAGATACTAGACGAATTGTTTTCACCCGATTTAGCGGGGTGGATGGAAGCACCTCAAGATGAGTCTTCAATCCGATTGTGGGATATAAGAGCACCTTATGCTATATTGCCCTATCTTGACCTGCCTCACAGCGTCAAAGAGAGGCGAGGAGTTGCAGTTATTACAGCCGATGGGCAACGAGGGTGGGCCAAGTGGGACATGGTTGTTGACGATGAGCATACCAAGCCTGTAGAGGACACAGACAGCGATGTAGCACCTTTTGTTGCTGCGCTTGAAGATAATAACTGGGAGTTAACTGTAATGAAAGCGGAAGAAATAGATTTGCACCGGTTGTTTCACAAGAGAGGAGACGATGGTATATTTGATGCCACCTCCTCATTCTTATGGCAAGGAGACTCTTGCACATGGTGCGGGCACCCAATGGCGTACAAAGAGGGTAATGAGTGTGAGGCATGCGGCGTAGAGAAGGGAGGGACACCGGATTTCATTGACCACAGCATTAAAGTGATAGAGGCCGACGAAACCTCTCCCGCTGAATTTAGCAAGTCTCTTAGTAAAGACTGGCAGTGAGCATTGAAAAGGCTGCTGCATGTAGGGTATATTATGTCAGGTAGGCTTATTGCTGAAAGGAGATATCGAGTTGCCACTAAACCGTGGACCGATATAATGAGAGAATTAAGATACGATAGAGGACTTTTAACCGGCAGTGAAAGGTTTGCTGAGATGAGTGGTTTAGAGCAATGCGAGACATTGAAAAAGATAGATGACGCCATTAAAACCGCACAGCAATGGATTGACTTCTATGGTTCAAAGCGGTACTCAAAACCATGGAGCAAACTGTTCGCAAAGAAGTACCGCTTAATGCCGGATGAGGAAGTATTAGCATGAGCGAAGAAATAGTCTATGACTGTCCCGATTGCAAATCAAAACGAATGCTGAAAGGTGATAAAAGATATGATGTTGTTGAGAAGCGAATGCGTGATACAGCGGTTTGTTTAATGTGCAGGAGGTGGATATATGTTGATGCCGGAACCGAGTAAAGAAGATGTCGATTGGGCCGTGAACCTATGGGGGAGCCTCAAAATAGAAGGCACATGGACATTACCAGCGGTAGGTGTCTATAGAAGGACAGGAGCCAATACAATGTCATTGACACACATACACGCCTCAAGACCAAACCCCGATGTTTTTGGACAAAGCCTATTCGATAAACATGATTGGATTGTAGCGTTAGGAGAGGTTCTAGGCTGGACAATCATCGAGGAAGTAGAAGAAGCATGGGACGAGGATGATGAACGAATATTAGTTCCATTAAATTCAATAGGAGATGCAGGAGTTTGTTCAAATAAATGTGGGGCTATATTCACGGTCCAACCAATAAAAGCAGGAGTTCCGTATTACAAAATTGATCAGGACGGGACCTGCCCTATATGTATGAAAAAGGACAGTGTACCAAATTACCTAAGAGACATGCATGTAGTTGTTGATGACTCGGCTTATCTATTGAAGATGAAGTATTCGGAGGAGGAGTAATGACTTGCTTACACCCCAACTGCAATCACCCCGTCGATGAGATAAGTGGTACTCATACTCTTTGCCTTATACATTATATTGAATGGCATAACGGTTATGCAAAAGCATATGGTTGGCCATTAATGACTGCGGAGGATATAGAACATGAGCGATTACAACAGTAAAATTATTGGAGCAATTAAATCTACATGCCACTTGGGTCATGAATTGCATGTGATGACATCCGATGCCTTTGGGACGAGAGTCTTAGGCATTAGATTGAACCGTCTTGTTCCTTCTGCGACTGGCCACATAGGCTATACAAGACAGGGTTTTATGCTGCATAAGCATGAAGCGGAACAGTTACACAAATTCTTGAGCGAGGCATTATTAAATGAAACGCTGTGGGAAGTAGAGGAAACACTTACCTCATTAATACCGATAAGAGATGATGATGATGATTGAGATATCTAATAAACAAGATTATGCGGCCAAACACGCTGCCATATCAACAAAGGTTTGCAGCATATTGGGATTACCCGAAGAGGTCTCCGTCCTCTCAATGAAATTGTGGGAGCGATTGTTGATGGAGGTCCCAAGAACTCCAGTTAGATTGCTCGCAGATTGCATTTATCTAGTTGCATTTATGACTGGGCGTAGAAAATCAATTCCAAAGATGGCGGATGCACTTTTTGAAGCGACGGGGCATCGAGTTAGGGTAATGCCAAAAGATAACCGTAGAGAAAATACAAGGTGGGTTGAAAATGAATCATTACATGCTGAGATACTTTCGGTGATACCTGATGAAGAAGCATTATATTTCTTGTTAAGCCAATATCCGTGAGGGGTTTATGTGTATTCGGAAACTTATAACACCATTCCATTCCGGTCAGTGACCGAATGTAAGCGTGTCATGAAGTCTACATTGAATACAAAATCAAAACTAAAACCTGAGCGTTTAATTTCAAATTGTTTGAACGCAACAAAAATGAATCAATACCCTGTTATTTACTTTTTTTACGCCCCATTGGATGAGGAAAGACTATCCGACGAAGAGTTTAGAGAGATATTTTATCATTTAACGGATTCTTATATTGAAGAAGCCGGAGACAATCTTGATCCTATATACCTCCTTTCTACACTTTGTGAACCACAGAACACGGATGCAACATTAGGTAGAGTCATAGGAGTATTGAAAGCAATCCTCAAAACTGATGATAATGAAATCCGTAGCGAGTTATTGAGGCCTCTATTCAATAGGCTTTGTAAAAAAGACATGCACATTTTTTTATTAAGGCTAAGCGGTAGGGATAACAAAGTTAGACTAAGGCACATAGTGGCTGCTCTTGCAGATGCAAACGGTTCGTTATTCCATGAAGTGAAGAGGGCTATATTGTTACATGGAGTCTCTAAAGTATGCCAAGTGCTATCCTCAGGGGAAGGGCTTCATAACCTCATCAAGCCACATTACGGCACGGGGATTGTAATACCATCCCCCGCATTCATAGATGATGCCATATTAGCACCATTTGGCGAGTGCTATTTAGAAATGCCAGCGGGTGAATGGATGACCTTGCATGTATTAAAAGATGCAAAACGACCAATGCTATTCAATTCCTCAGGTAAAGAAATCGAGGTGGAAATTAGCACCGAGACACTATGCTCAGATTGGCCTAACGGGATATATTTGATGGAGTACGCCGCTAATAGGGATGTAGAGTTAAAGATTTGCGACATACTTAGAATAGATGAGGAAGGGTACGAGGGCTATTCATCCATGCCTTTTGAACAGCGTCGTGAATATATAATAGCAAACTTTCGTGATTACGAGTATAAGTCAATGGTTAAAATAGAAAACCCTACAACGGCATTGATGCATTTGACAAAGACAATTGAAGGAGACACAATTCAAACAGTGCTGCTTAGAAATGCAAATGGTTTGCAGACATATGAAAACACTAGATATGAATTGCTTTTAGTAACTCTCGCACATAGCCCCCACCATACTTTTAGATTGAACGGGGGCGTCTTAACATCTACTATCAAAGGAGTGCGCTCAAAACTAATAGGAAAATGGAAGGTGTCCGCAAGAGACGGGCCAGCATACTATAATGTTGGAATGTTAGAAGCCTCACCCGATATAGAAAAACGGCTAAGAAAGTTAATTACCGCTGATAACTTATATGAAGATGATTATGTTACATTAAAACATCCCGTGTTTGTTGATGTCAATGTGATTGCGTCAGGCTGGGGGGATTATGGAGCATACATTCAAGGAACAATAGTTTCAATAAATTCTAAGGCGGGCATAGGTGATTGCGTTGGCATTCATGAAATAGAATCTTTAACGGGTATGGATGGGGAAAATAATGGGGGACAAGACTGAAACAATAATAGAAAGAGTGGCAGATTTAGAAAATCCAATAATCAAAGTTATATTAATGGGGTTTATGCTTTTTGTCGCTTTAGTGTTTATTGTTTTGTTATTGCCTTTGGCTGGTTTGGTGACTCTATGGAAAAAGATGCGCCCTCCCTCTCCAGCGACGACTACACAAGAATCTTGATCGTTTCTAACATGAGGCCATCTGTATGCGTCCAGCGTTCTCGAACTAGAGCCTGCGGCTATATTATTAGGGCGCAGGTAAAAATCTCTAACATGAACGGAAGGGTTGCGGAATATCTAACGAATATGGGCCTCAAGCCAAGAGAGGTATATACTAAGACCGAGGAATTAAACAGGGTGTTAAGGCTCGCAAAGGGGTTAGAAGAGTTTGTTCATTGTATGGAATCGCTCGAGCATGTAAAAGCATTAAACGGTAGAATAAAACAACCAACTAGCCACTTAGAAGTCCTTTCGACATTAGAACAAATAGAAACAATCCTGTCCAACGCAGATGGGAGTGAGTCTTAATAAGTGAATTGACGATAGGCCATATCCCCAGCGAGGTATTATTATGATTAGCAACGAGAGTTTGAATAGATTAAGTGAGCAAAAAGGATGGACAAAAGACGAGACCGAGGTGAAACTGGCGACATTCGTAGCCGAATCATTTCCCGAGGTGTGGAATCAAAACGGTCAAAAGTTAGACGGCCTTGACCCTGATGACTTAGACTTCTTTATTTCTTCTTTTGATGTTCACAGTAACCGTAGAACTAACACTGGTGGCGGAAAGGGCGATGAGTATGTTGGCATGCTTGTAGCATACAATGGCCGTAGAGATACTATGCAAAGACAACGAAACTTAGCGATTGAAAGTGCTGAGGGGAACCTCCCACAGACGCTTAGGTATGGTATACAATACAATGGTAATTCAGTTCCAATAGGTAGGGCATTCAAGAGAGATAGCGGCGATTGGGTATTGATGGACGCTGATGACAAGCAGGTCCACAGTGAAAAATCCGATGATGCCCCTCGATGGTGCATACCGATAAACAACGGACAGGCATACATAGGCATGATATCTCAAAAGGATGGCAGGAGATACCCTAAGCCAGCATACATGGCAAAGAGAGAATGGGTATTCATCGGCAATAAGAAAGACTTATTCCTTACAGATGGACCCTTGCCGCCAAAAATCTTAGAGTGCTCGTTTGAAAGCGCAGATGTTGACTTGCAAATGCACACGCCTATTCGGTTCAAGGCTGAGGAAGCAGATGGATGGCCGGTCAAGGAGAACAAGATTCTCAGGACAGGCAACATTGCTGCATCGTATGACCTTGATTGGGTCTCCGATGAACAGATGGATGTCGCACTTCAATTATTCAAGCCTGATCAATTCTTGGCTCAGTTCATGGATGTAGTAGACCTCAATGACATGATGGACCATCACAATGCAAAGGCGACTATGACTCCTAACGGACGAGAAGTCGGACCGACCTTTGCTATTACCGGCACCATAGACTACATTGACCATGACGGGAAAGAAGCACCTGCCTTCATAGAAGGTGGCTTTAAGCATTCTATGACCTTGACCAGTAACAGTCTAAGGAGAGACAATCCTGATGCCAGCGTATGGGTAGAACTTAACCGTTACTTGGTAGAGACTCACCGTGCTTTCAAGGTAAAGAAGGGCGACGGCTGGAAAACTTATGCAAGAGGTTCAAGAGTGTGGATAGTAGTATCTTCAAGAACTTGGGAAAACAACGATGGCGATGTGAACCTATCACTCGACGGCAAGAGCGTATATGCCATGCCTTTGCGTTCTATAGTAGCACAGGACCCTTCCGAAGCAGACAGCGACCTAACAGGACTTGACGAATTCGGGGGCTACTGAGCATGGGTACAGGCTTTTTTGATAGTGTCAAACTTATTGACACCAGCAAAGACCCATCTGAGATGGTAAAGTCGGCTCCTGTTGAAGCACTTCCTTCTACATCGGATGTTGGTAAAGCACCTAAAACTGCTATAAACCCTAACTCCCTTCCAAAAGTATCTGCTGAGGGAATGTTAGAGCAGACTAAGAATTTGAACCGTAAGCCTGAATTTACACGCCCAGTGGTCAAAGACGATGGTGGCTTTGATACAGTTGCAAAAGCAGTGGTCAAAGATTTTCCATTGCCATCCCAGTTCAAATCTATAGGTTCTAAAATAGTAGGAGTTGCAAGGAGTCAATCTGTTTGGGACGGTAATTATGTTATGGCTTTGATTAGCGGAGACCCAAAAGGTGGTAAGTCCGGTATGGTCTTAGATAGCCTTACGGAGGAGGAGATTGCAAAGGGTGCTGAGATATGGCACATTGACTTTGACATGGGCGGAGAGACTACTAAGGCGGCTCACCATAGAGATAAAGCAAAAAATCTTGTTGTTATGAGTCCTTATGTGTTGATCAAAAACGCACAAAGTGAAACGCCGTTTGATTTTCATGCGACATATCAACGAGTCTTAGACATACTTAACCACGCATACGAGCAAGCGGTATACCAGCGTCAATATTTTGAGAAGAATGGCGAGATGCCCTCTCCTTATCTAAAGACTATATGTTTCGATGGTGCGGACCAGTGGCTCAACATATGTGGCACTGTAATGAAGATAGTAGACTTGGGGCTTGGAGACAGCGGAGTTGCTGTTACCGGTCAAAAGACCACTACTAAGATTGGCAGGTTCAATTGGGAGTTCCGTAAAAACAGATACAGGGCTGCACTAACTACCGGTTTACAGGAGACTGCAAGGCTAGGAGTTCACTGCTATGTCATAACTCACATGAAGCCTTCTTATGACCGTAATGGTAATGAGATTCTTGGTGCCGATGTTCCTGATATACTACCTCGTAGCGAGGGAGATTACCAGCAAAGAATCAATGTGACGACTGTAGATGAAATGGACTCCAAGACCGGAGTAAAGACCGGAGTTACTTATGGGACCGCAACTCTAGTAGAAAATCGAACTTCTCTACGAAGCGGAGAGGAAATAATTTTGTTTAGAAGAGATGCCGAAGGTGGTCAATGGTTTGGCTACAAAGGTATGAGAGATGGTTCTTTCCAGCATAGTCAAGATATACTAGGTTCCACCATATCGGTGTGATTGGAATGGACCCGATGCGCTCAGGAATCAAAGGCATTAGGCCTCCAAGGCCTATGTCCATACCACATCAAGACAATTTAAAGTCTACATATGCTTGGCAACCAAGCATTGGCGATGATAATTTGATCCTTCGCGTGTCTAAATCTTCATTGAGCACATTTCAATTCTGCGAACAACAATACTTCATTAAATACATATTAGGAGTAAAAGAAGAACAGAATGATAACATGCTGAGGGGGACGAATGTCCACGACGCAATGGAGGACTTTTATGATGTCGTAGACTTAGATAGGACCGGCAACGATATTCAAAGTGTCCGTGATTATTTTTATTCATACATCCCCCTTCAAAGTAAAGAAAAGGAGTGGGGTGGTGAAATAATAGAGTCACTGCCATTTGAATTAGGCGAGCGCACACACCTCCAACGGATGATGGATTTAGAATCAATACGGTTCATGCATTCGGATAAGGAACACTTCCTACCTGTCATTAACGAGGACTCTATAGATGCTATAGTTGATTTAGAGGTTGACGGTAAGATAGTGTTTGTTCACTTGACAGGAATCATAGACAGGGGTTTTATGGCCGACGATGGCAGGTTACACCTTCACGAATTGAAGACGGGCCAGTGGAAAGACAGCGAGTTTAAGTTGAAAGGTATGCAGAAGGAAATGGCTTTCTATGTGTACTTGTTAAAACATTCAAAGAATCACAAGTTTTCAGGTATGACTGCTGCTTTTTGGGGCTGGGACCATACCAAAGGTGATTTGAATAATCCTGAGGCAGCATATCGGTTTGCTGAACCTGTGCGGACAGACGCAATACAGGATATGTTACTTGAGTTGCAATCTTTAGTTAGAATGCACCTTAGATACAAAGGAGATAATAATGGGGGAATGTTCCCCCGTAAAGCGGATGGCTGGGCGACAGAAAAACTGTGCGAGCCGTGGTGTACGGTCAAGGGCTTCTGCCCCAAATATGGAAGAGTATTGATGCCTACTGACATGAAAGGAGAGAACATAGTATGAGTATAAAACCAAACAACTACGATAAGAGAGACCAAGCAAAGAAACACGAAAAAGCGGTGACAGACGCATTTGCAAAACGAATGGATGGCGACAAAATAGATTTAGGCAAAATGGCCTATTCCGACGCTATCTTAGTGAGAGGACTGATCGAATGTTTGAAAGAACAAACCTTAAGGTTCAAAGTCCCCAAATTAAAAATATACCTTAAGAAGTTAAAGACGATGCTGCAAACCAAAGAGCAAGATTTGACATTTTTAGATTCTGTGACGGAGCAAAGGACTTTGGTGCATCCGCCTTATCAACCAATCTCTCCCGAGAGCAAAAACGGGAACACCTATTCTTATGAAGGCCCTAGAACTCTTAAGAAGTTAAGCGAGCCTTTGCCTCCAAAGCCTGTTAAATACCGCTGCGGCAGATGCGGCAGGAGGGGCCATAACAGAAGGTCATGCACATTCAAGACTCATGTTAACGGTGGAACATTGATTAGGAAGCCAAAGAGAAGAAAGAAGTGATTAGTATGGCAAATATGTTCAGGCACTTTCCACGCGAGGTTTGTATGAAAACTCGTAAAGTAGTAAAGAGTATGAACGAATTGCAGCGATATGTATCGGCCACCAATGGTAAAGACAACATCACCACTACTGTATACGGCTTTAGAGAGTTGAAGCCAAAAGGCAATAGGGGCGAGTATAATACCGCAATAGTCCCGCACTTTGTGATTGATATGGACAAGGACCGTTTAGTACAGAAGGGCTGGTCCGATGAAGAGGCAGGAGAGCGTTGTGCTCAGGAAGCGTGGAGGCTGTCTTCATATTTATTGAAGAACGATTGGAGACATGGGGTTTGGTTTACTGGCGGTGGTTTTCATGTGTGGGTCGTTCTTGACCAAGAGTATGCATTACCGCCCGCTGAGTTAAATCATCTATTGGTGTCGGGCCGACACTTGATCAACAAGTGGGTTAAAGAATTTGATTTGCAAACACTTGACCCCGTAGTATCATTTAGACCTGACAGACATATTAGAATTCCAAACTCATACAATTTTAAAAGAGATTTATGGTCTATTCCTGTTTACCTCGGTTGTTTATCCGAAGGGTGGAAGGTAATATCAAGAATGGCATTGAAGCCATGTTCTCAGAAAATGCTATTGATGGGCGATAAAGGAATGCCTATTGAGATTATAGAAAGAGACCCTGAAAATCCTTATTCTTATGCGACGCAGGAGTTTGATGGTAACGAGATAGAGGTAGAGATGGGTAGGTTACAGAACATACCTGTATTGCCCTGTTTAGCACAGGCTGCATGCGAGACAGGAGGCAACCCCTCTCATCTGCCAAGAGTCTACTTAATGATGTATCTATTAGACTATTTCGGTAAATTTGCAAGACCTCCTTCTTCCAGTGTGGTGCCATTCAATGAAAAGATTGCACTGGCTCACAAATTCATTCAAGGACTTCAATGGTCAGATTACAAACCTGAGGTCACATTGAAATATTTGACTCACGGGGCACGGTCACAATATCAAACGCCGACCTGCCCCACGATATATAGAGAGGGTTTGTGCATTGGCAAATGCCCGTTTTATGATGACAAGGGGGGCGTCAAATGAGACGGCGGCGGGATTGTTTTACCTGTAACGGAAAAGGATATGTCCCTGCTTACGGGACCCCCCAATATAATATTCGATTAATTAGATGTCGGAGATGTAGGTGATAACATGGAAAATAAATGGAACGCAATAGTAGTAGAAGACCAAATGGGAAATAAAGCAGTACAGATATGTCAAGGCGATAATGTAATCGCTATGACTCAAGACCTCGACTGGGCGATGCTCGTAGTTGACTTGCTTGAATCTCATAGAAACCCCGCTTTTATCGAGGCTCTTAAGGCTTCGAGCGAGGCAAGTGCCAATGATATGTCCGAAGAAGAGATAGAAGAAAAGAGCGACTTATACGAGGCTGAGAAGCGTAAGAGATTAGAGGCATACAAAAATACTGGGCCTGAAGAAAAGGAGGAGTAACCAATGGCTAGAGATATCTGCTGGATATGCGGAGGCAAATTAATTTGGCAGTCTGATTTTACGCCTGAGGATTTTGGCCATGAGGAAGGCACGGAGGGCTTGATAGCAATACTCAAATGCAGCCAATGTGGTGCTGATGTCCAATACACGCAGATAGACGAGGAGGAGGAGGAGGAATGAGGCTTACCCAAAATACCTGTGTGGTTAAGGGTTGTAATAAGCCGACTCCACCCGGTTTTAGAAGATGCTTAAAGTGTTTAACGCACAAAAAGAAATCTAAAAATAACAACGGTGAAGAAGAATGATACGAGAATGGATCGAATTCTTTGTCCGAATATTTACATGGGACTTGTGATTGGCCATGGTAGAAAAAATATTATTCATTGACAACCGTGAGCGTTCAGGTCTTGAAACACTTATCAAAAAATATTGCGATAAAAACAAAATCAAATACCAAACAAGGCAAAACATGATTACAGATTACGCTTTTGGTAGTGTGGGTATAGAAGCCAAGTCAATGCAGGACTACATGCAAAGTTTGTTCAGTGGACATTTAGAGAAACAGTTAGCAAACTTAGATGATAACTACAACCAAGTTATATTGGTCATTCACGGAACCATCGACAAATACATTGCTGGTGTGATGAAAGGTGGTCGAAAGGCTAACTATGCAAGAACATGGTCCACATTTATAGGGTCTCTTGCAAGGTGGGATGTAGATTATGACATTACTATAATCACATTTCCCGACAAGTCATCTGCTGCAAGATTTATTTGTAAGCGATTTGAAAAGCATGATACAATAGGCTCGGCTTCTACATATAGAGTCATGAGAAGAACCAAGTCGGAAGACATGAGAGTCGATGTTTTAAGAGGGGCTGGATGTAGTGAAGTAATAGCAAATAGACTGTTAGACGAGCATGGCTCTATTATGGAGATATCGGGGCTATCGATCAAAGACCTGATGCAGACAGAAGGCGTTGGTAAAGTAAGAGCAAGTAAAATTGTTCAAGTGTTCAATGTAGAAGAACCCGTTGTAAGTGAGAAAGTAAAGATGACGAGGGCATGAGTCTTGAAATACTCGACGCTCTTTGCAACAAATCCCCGAAGGTGAAAAAGAATGGTAATGCTAAAACCCACAACAGATGCAGGCGGTAGAAAATGGGATGACTATACATTAGTCACATCAGACTTTGAAGGTAGTAAGTTTATTCGTAATTATATTGCGAGGTTCAATACTGTATCATTCTTCAACGAATATGCAGGTCTTCTGTCGTATTTCTTTGCTGCTGGGCAAGTATTAGCCCCTTACATGAGAATGCCCATACACGGGACTCATATCGATTGTAGAGTGCATGTCTATTGGATTCAGCAGTCTCGAACAGGTAAATCGATTGCATACGAATTTACTGCTAAATTATTGCAAGCATGCGGGGTAGAGACTGAACAATTTAGTGCAGGTTCGGACGCTAAAATGATTGGTACTGTTCAAATGAAAGCAGTTTATGATGACGATGGAAAGCCAATAGGCGAAGAACCTGAAACTATTCCGGGTCTCTTGAACGGGTACAAGACTTTACTATTTGATGAAGCGAGCGTTTTATTGAATGACGCAAAAGCATACTTTAGCGACAAGATTCTTTATCTTCAACAAGCAATGGCAGCCATAGGCAGTGAGACAAATGTATTAGTTAAGCACTTGGTTTCAGGTTCTATTAGAACGCCGTCAGGGGTCTCGCTATGGATGACTACCTTTCCCCCAAAGGATATCATGGCGCATGTTCTCGAGAAGGGATTCTTTCAGCGTGTCTTTCTATTTCAAAATGATGTTGGCGTCGAACAAAGACAAACGACCAGCGAGCACCGTATGTCAGGAGTCTATGTTCCGGTTCCCGATAAAGTATGGTCATACGAAGACCTTGCAGGATTTATTTTAGGCATTCGGGATAAAGTCAAGGGCAGGTTGCTCAAAGCAGCAGGCCTTAGCACATTAGAATGGGACGAATTGAGCGAAGGGGAGAGAGAGGATATAGCGATAAAACACTCCTACGACATATTTACAATAGGCCCTTCTTACCATGCGGCAATACTAAACGCAGTGGACGATTATTATTCGTTAATTAAAAGCATCAACAATGATAATATCAGGGAGACCGCAATGTCTTTTATACCCAATGTAGAAAACTACACTGTTATATTTTCAAACATAATTGCTGCTTCTATGGGCTCCTCAGTGATTACGGCGGACCATGTTATGATGGCTACTGAAATCATATATGACAACCTACATAATTTGATCATATGGCTTGAACAAAAAAGCGACATCAAGGCACAGAAGAAGAGAGAGGCTGAAAAACACACTTGGAAGAAGGCATACAACAAATGTGGCCGCTTTGCTCACCCTAAGGGGAAAGAAGTCGTCGGTAAGAAAGATTTGGAAAAGGTTTACGCTGTAGAAGCATCCGTGAGTACAAGGACTGCTACAAGGCGTTTAGACAAATTAATTTCCACTGGTTCTGCTGAAAGGTTGATGGATAAGAAAAACGCATTTATACATTTGAATTTTTAAGGTGATGGCATGCTAAGAGATAATAATAAAGAATGGATGAAAAAGAATGGAATTTATACAATTAAAGCATGGTCCACGACTGATGCCTCGGATTTACCTGATGGCTGGAGTAAGCCTGAGGAATTCAAACTGAACGCAATCGTTGTTGACAATGGTGAAAATTTCTTACTTTATTGTAATGATGAGGATGTCGATTACATGCCATCAAGTATAAGGAAAAGAAAACTAATAGTAAATCCCCTAGAAGAATTCAAAAACTTCTACAATGCGTTGCCTGAGGGTAATACGCTACTTGGTTACGGAACAGAAGGTTGGGATTGGCCTTTGATATTTCATAACTATAATGATACTATCCCAAAAATTAGCAAAAGAGATGATTTAAAATATATTGATTTGCATGATATATGGAATGTAGCGGAAGAGGAGTTAGATGTCCCTTACATTAAAAGAAGGCAGGTTGAGGCACTAGCACATATGAACAATGCCCGTGTGACAGATATATTTTATGTAAACTATCTATACTCACAAGTATCTTTGATTAAAGAATGGATAAGAGGCAGGAAAGGAAAAGTATTAGACTCGGTATATTTCAGTACCCGGATTACATCTGTGCTTGCTCACAAGATATATCGTAAAAAAGGCTTCAAGATAAGACACCCTGATACAGACAAACTGGTGTTCATCAAACACTCGTTGTTTTGATCATCTCTTAGTAGAGGCTCTCTTTCCACCTGCGCCTAATTGCCTACGCATTGCGGGCCTGACATTGCCTCTATCTTTATTTCTCTTATATCTGCGCTGAGTTCTTCCTCGCTTTACTTTGCGACTTACACCCCAAGTCTTATTTTTAGCCTGCCTAACTGGCCTTTCGGATATATTAGTTCTAGTGTAGCCACGGAACTTCCCACCTTTTGCTACTGCAAAACCTGTGTCGAGGGCGAGTCTTTCAACATCGGCCTTACTCTCCGCCATATGTTATCGCAAAGCGGACATTCCCATAAAAATATCCTTTGTTTAGAACCCGCATAAAAGCCATTAATTCTTTTTGCAATAACCGCTAAATCACATTCAGGGCATTTTTGCTTTATCTTATCCGTATATTTCTTGATAGTTACCAAGAGCATCACCCTTAGACTCCAGCATGCGTATAACATATAGTGATTCGGTCATAAACTTGCCCGCCTAATCTCGGATTTGCTGCTAGTAATGTTATTTTAAAAGACACAGGCATTAATGTCCAATCAAAATCATAACCGCTTAATGGGATTACAGGTAGATTTTGATTTGATGAATGCCAAAGATATGCCTCTACTAGGGGGGAATTGTAAACGCCAGTGTTGTCAGTGTCCATCAAAGGAGCATATAACAAACCACCCGCTGAGGCTAATGCCCCTATTGTATAGGTGGTGAGCAACCCCGTGTATGCAAAAGAGACTTTAGATGTTTTATGGACCGGAGTTAATTGAAATGATTTAAGAGGAGACACATCAGTTTGGTAAAATAAATTTGTTTCTCCTGTTCCTTGAGGGGCGGGTATTGCGGTACCACTGGGTAGAGTAGTCCCCGTGGGGTCTCTTGCGTATATTAGCCCCATGTCCGTAATAGGAAGATTAGCCGCATTTAAACCAGCAATCATGTCATTCCTTGGATTTTCATGGTCCGTCGCACTATCTTTGTCGATCAAAGATGTAATTGGATATGGCCCGGGTCTGATGAATACCCTCTTATCTTCTATCTGATGAATAACGGGGTGAGTAGAACCTGTCCCTATTCTAATCCATGCTAATACAATGACCTGCCTAACTAAATGCCCTGAAGGAGCAAGAGGAAATACCCCAGTGGCCGTGTCAACATAAGCCCCGTATGTTAGCCCAACATTGTTAGGTGCCCTCGGGTCTACATATACCAGCAGTATTGCTTCGGAAGTACCCGCTGGGCCATTAGGGATTGGGTCTACATTCCCGCCAACACCGCCGGAGGTAGAACCGGGGTGATATGCGTTTAGATAATTGGCGGCTGCGGTGATATCGATAACAGAACCACTGCCTACATTGTAATACATCCCGTCAATGCAAACAACTCCAGCGTCTACATAGATTTCTTTTGTTGAACCCATGGCTCCATTCGGCCTAACACAACAATTACCGGATATTGGGTTATTCCGGTCTGAATTATTATAATTGTTTAGAGTTATAGGGACTACACCGTTGCCCATCATATTTTCAGTTATATTAGTCAGCGTCGTTGAGGAAATAACATCGGAGTCTCTAAGCCCCTCAAATTGATATGAAGCAGTAGTGGCGGTTTTGTTGTGGCCTTCGGATAAATCTGTATTTGGCATATTATCTAATCTCCATTAAAACATCTACTCTTATCTCATTAGTGAGGTCTTTGTTTATGGGCAAGAAAGTAGCACGATATGCCGGGTCTTGCATAACAGAATCTCCATGAATAAAAATTTCTTTAATGGCGTTTGAAGAAACTGTTTGTGTATCAAAAACAGCCGTCATAGAAATTATTCGGTCATCTATGCGATTTATTGTAGGAGTGGTGGTGATTTGTGCGTTACCCGCATTGGCATCACGATTAGATGATTCTCCACCTGATGAGCCTAGTGTCACTTTCTTAATTAAGGTTTGAAGGTGGTCTGTCAAGGAGGCTTTTATTCCGTCTAATACTGGCATATATTTCACCTACTTAACTACAAACGGCCTGCTCTTAGACATACCGACTGGGTTCCCTCGTTTATTTGTTACGCTGTTAACGCCTATGGAACCTAACTTTTTACCGCTTCTATGACCAATTATCAATTTAGTGTGGTTGTTTGACCGTGCTGTAATACGGTGAACAGCAATAACACTGGCATCTGTTGAAAGAGTAAATGTTTCAACGCCATCACTTGTAGATTTCTTTCCCCCTTCATTTTGAATAGAAGTCTGTAAATCTGCAACAACTCCCTCAAGCCCTTTTGCATACTGAGATACAATAAAATCGCTTGTTGCGTTTGCAAAATCATGCCTTGCTTCAAAAACAGCAAAATCGCCAATAAGGCCGTGGTTTGGTAAATTAATCTTGACAATTTCGCCTGCATTAATAGAAGTTGCATTTAACAGACCAGTTAAAGTCACCATAGGTGCCCCGTTTTCTACCCTCGACAACAAGTTTGCCGCAATTTTAAACGCACTCTTCTCCGATTTTAAACCGGGTATTTTTTGAGTTAGAGACCTTATGACTGATTCTTTACCTCCTTTGCCAGCGGCCTTCTTCATTTTCTCCACATCCTTTACTTCTATCAGTATAGACTCATTCTCGGCTAATTTGTCACCCCTAAGTATGATCATATTTGGTGAATCAAACATTTTATTGATGACCATATCCCTAACACCATTGTCCATCCCTATCCGCTTTTCAGATTCGGTAAATACACTTGTAGAGAATATAAGCGTCCCGGCTCTTTCTGATACCAATTGCCTTCCGTCTATCTGTGATAGATTTCTTATCACTTCTAGCACATTGACATTACTTGCATTTCTACTTGTATATATGTTAGAGTGATATGTTGTGCTTTTGAAAGAAGGATGGCCAAATACAGCAGCATAGTTTATTGAGCCCGACGAATAGAAGTTGGTGAATGGTTGTAGATTTATGCCTGCGAATGAGTGTGCTGCATCTGACAATAACAACATAGCCGCATCCGTAGTTCTAACACCAAAGTTTAGATATTGACCTAAACTTACTTGCCCTAATTCAATACCTGACTCTTCAAGTGTCACCTCTTCTAAATTGTTGAACTGTGCATTTAGAGTTTCTCCGTCTACATAGACCGAATTTATTTTCCACCTCGCACCTTGAGCGTCAAACATATACTTAGGGAAGTTCTGTTCAGTGACCGTTTTACCATCATGAGTAATACTAGATGAAATACCTTTTCCTGTAATTATCCCGCTGGTCCCTCCGTCTTTTAGTTCATACTTCTTTTGACTCCTTATACGGAAATCATTTGGTTGATAACTGATTAACCCTTCATAATTGATACTTGTCTTTTGATAACCTGTTGGCAAAAAGTGATTGTTGGGTTTGTAATGTTCTCTTTTTGTATTTTTCATCAAACTAACCGCATTATCGATGAATGTTGGTACTACGGGATAATTTACTTCTACGCTATGCCTTTCATTTAGGTTGCCATTTATCGACGGCTTCCTGATTGCGGGGTTTGACATTGTAGGTCTCCTTATGCAGAAGTTCATATGTTTCCCTATCAAAGAGGGTAATGCTGCTAGAATAGGAGAGGTGACTGTACTCGGTTCAATCTTCAAAATGTTTTCTGTTCTCGAAGAGTAATACACCGCACCAGCGGTCCCAACACACATCAAGTCACCTTGTGTAGGTAATCGACTACCGTCATCTACAATCAAATAAGTACCCGAAGAAACAGTGTACTGTTGTAGAACTTTTACAGTTGGAAAATGCCTCATAGCGTTAGTTGACTGGAATATTTTTGCTTTTTCTATATTCTTGTCGAGTGCGTAATCTCCGCCTATGTCTGTGGAGTCATTTGAGTACCTACCCTCGCTCATGTGTATCTGTTCGCCGCCACCGGGGTGAGTTGTCTGAGAGTACCTCGGTTCGATCAACGGTAGTACATCATCGCCTACTGTTCTTACTGAATCGCTTTTGAACATTTCCAACATACCTGCTGAAGGTATCAAGTGGTAGACTTCTTCTACGCCATCAACATCAGGATAATCAATCTTAAAAGAATCGTGAGACGAAATAAGTGGCTCAGCAAGACCCGGAGTCTTTGTATTATTTAATTCAAATATCCCGTACCTCTTGTCTCTATGAAACCAGTAATCAGCGGGGTTCGCAGCGTCTACTAAATTAATGGTCTTTGGACCCATTAGCCAACCGTCTTGCATCAATTCTGAACAGTAAGCATAAATTTTGTTAGGCCTTACTGGTCTGACAATATAATCTATGGTTTTTCTTACTTTTTGATTTTTATTGGCTGTTCGGTCATTAATTGCGCTTGATTTAGAGATTGTTCCTATTTCGTCAATGCTTTCATCTCTTTGCAGATATGTTTTCCTTAAGATGAATACTCCACCCCAAGGAGGTAAATCCGCCATTCCTCTAACATTCCATAAATCTAATGCGGAGGCTTTTGCGTCATATTTTACAGTTGCCCCCGTTTCCTGAATATTGTCATTGTTATTCTTTTGTTCAAGTGCAAAAGCAGGGGGCTGCTGCCCGTTACCCAAGTTGATTGGAACTCCTGCGTTTAAGGTCGCAAACGGTGCTGCAAGTGTACCTTTTGTAGAATCCTTAAGAGAGTAGTATGTCTTTGTCAGATAAGATGGCGATATTGGAAAAGCCTGCCCAATAGATAAATCCGAATTCAAAGATGCAGCGGCTGTTTTTACAACCCTGTACTCTTTCGCTACTCCCCCGTTTTCCTCAGTAACCGTAGCAGTAGTAAGACCTATTCGAGGGTGGCCTTTACTAATAAATTGTCTTTGCTCACTGATTTCATTTATTAAATTAGGTGTCATAATTTTATGAGTTCCAGTGGCAGGGGTTTTTGCGGCAGTGCCCCAACCTGTTATCGGAAACACATTAGTAGATGTTATGTGTTTAGTAAAATCGTGACCGTTTGTGTGTAAATTATTTCCAGTTAATGTATAATTATTAGATACGGCAGCGTTTATCTTTGTAGAAGGGGAACCCGAACCCGTCCCCGTACTGTCGTTTGAAGGTATGACTCTATCCGAGCCTTGGCTAAAAGGCAAAGCATCGTCAAAAGAAGAGGGGGAACTTGCACTCCATTTGTGCAACCATTTACCCGCAGGCATATGTAATGGACTCATAAGACCCGCAAATGGCATTCCGATCTTATGACCTATGCCTAATTTATTTTCATTTGGTTTTAAGGGCTCATTAGAGGCTCGTATAGAATTTTTATTGAAAGCGTCAAAGGTGTGACCCTCCATCAATAAGCCGATAGGTGATGTCCTTTCTACTCCCGAGGCGGTTGCATGTATAGCAAAGCCGGTATTATTTGTGGAGGTTGGTAGTGTTGCACAGGAGTCATGCGTCCCACCGTCATATCTCCCCTTACCAAAAATAGGGTTGTTATCTGCGTTTGATTCGAGGGGGTCTCCTGCTAACATATCATTTAATTCTGAGGCAGTTCTAACTCCCCACGCCCTCACGGGTAAACGCCTTCCAAAGTTTAGAGCCGTTCTGCTGTTTTTCTTTTGTATCACCATGTTATATGACTGCCCATTTGTTCTTTGAGTAGCGAAGGGGCTTGCCGAGCCACCGGACTCATAGTGTCCAAAATAATAATATTCAGATGTTTCGGGGTCTATACAATCCCCAATTGCTTCACCCCTGCTGCTTCTTTTAGAACCGCCGAATCGGTTTGGCAGCCTGATAAGGCCCTCGGGCTCTCTCACAGTAGTATGCCCCATCATCACGCAATTTACACCTTCTAACATCCCGGACCCGTGACCCCCCGCATTTAGACCATTGAAGCCATACGACTGGAGCCATTGTAAAGCGTAAATTCGTTCAAATGGTTTTGCCTGTTTCATAAGACCCCTCCAATACGCTGCTTCATCTCTTACCTGAACAATATTACTAGAAAGCAACATATTCAAAGCGGTAGTCAAATCCGAAGAAGCCAATATCTGTTCTGTAGGTTTTTCTAATGAAAGCCTTGAGTGGTTCCTTAATAGTAGGCCTCTAGTAGCGGGGTAGTTAATTGCCTTAGGCATCCCCGCCTCCCTGTACCTAAATGTCATAAAATGCTCTCTACTTGAGCCGGTAAGTGCTGGATGACCAAACTCGGCAAGCCAATGACAAAGATACGCATCAGGTTTTGCTCCACTAAGTGTGTCCGCTTCATTGACGATTCCCTTGTCCCAATAACTAAGGTCATTAGCAACTGTTGGGTTTGTTCTATTTTGGGTGTTAACTCTTTCAGGGTCATGCACAAACAAAGGCGGTACAGTCCCCAACTCGGTAGATGCTCTAGGGGTAATCCACCCGTGCTCACTACCCCTTACAAACATATTTTGATATCCGCCCACAGCATATGTAGCAACTCTATTCTGCATCATTCCTCTTGCAGGTTGAGGTCTACCCCCTGCCAATTGATAATCAGATAATATGAAACCATTTACCATGAACTCAGAACCTCTTTGGTCGAAGACTCTTGCTTTATCTGTATTATCTACATATTTTAGTGACAAGTCAGTTGGAGATGCTACGAGCGCATTTGTTTCAGGAGTAGCCCAAAAAGTTGTTTCATTAAATGATTTAGTGTTAGTATGCTTTTGGCCCGGGGCTATCAAATAATCGATTTGATTACCTTTTGCATTTGAAAATGTCGAGTACCCATAAGCAGTAGATATAGCGGCATGCACCTCATTACGCTGACCGTGACCAATTGTCATTTCCTCCATAGGTAGAGCATCGGAAGCAAAAGACCCCGTAGAACCCGGGAAAGAACCAACGCCCTTCGTGTCTATAGTATCTAAGACTAAATGATTGAAAGGATTTCCAGTTTTATCTTTTATACCATTAAAACCGTGATGTTTATTTTCGGTTTCAGACTCAAACATCAAAGAATATGCGGAACCGTGAGAACGATGCAATTGCCTTCTTAAGCCATGAGGGGTCCCTCTATGGCACAACGGTGAAACAAACGAATGGCCCTGTCTTGCAAATCTTAATCGCTGATGTGGTACAGCAAATGTGCTAGTTACCGGAGAACCTAAAGAGGTTCTTCTCATTACAGAACCACGCTCAGCATGATCAATTTTCCTATGTGCCGAAAATAGTCGTGTGGAACCGCCGGGTACAGCCCCAATGGCAATGTCGCTTTCTAAACCTTGCTTTGTAGTCAAAGAGGGGTGTAGTATTCTTTCAACATGGAATATCAACATTCGGTCATGTGTGTCAAACTGTGTTAATTCACCGTCGTCCATCGCACCTTTTATGGCAGCGGTTTTATTGGCGGATGCCCCGGATGTGTCCGACAGACTGAAAACTCTATTCAAGAATAATTTTTCTTTATTGCCTGCTAAAGAAGAGGTGGGTGGGTCTATACCCCCCATCCCCCATGTTTTGTTAGAGTGAGCCTGAACCCTGTCATGGCCTGTTCTAACAAATATCATACCGGGGATATCATCTTGATTTGGTAACTGTATTTTTAAATTTGGCGTAGTGAAATCTCCTACTGTTGAAGGGCCTGTGAGTATAGCACCGGTTACAGGATTCACGCTTTCGTTGTTTACAGAATAGTCTCTTATCACTGTCCCTAATGGGGAGCCGCCTGACAAGATTAGTTCACGACCAGCGTCATCTATTACCGCAATGTCCTCAAAAACTCTTTCTTCATTTGAAACTGTTAAACCTTTTACTCTTTGAGCGTTTACATTTCTGTTCACATAGAATTCTTGAGGGGTCGATGGATTATTTGCAACATCAACTGTTTGACCCGCTTTGTGGTCTTTAACAGATGCTAATGCCGAGGTTGTTAAAGAACTAGCACTTATCGATAAAGTGTCAGTTTCTTCACCGTAATTGATTGCGTTGTTAGACCCCGTTACCTGAGTAAACAATTTCCCATTTTGAGTGGCGATTGTTTTTATCCCCCCCGACCCATTAGTAGGTTGCTTTGTTCCGTATTCTAATTTTGCAACTCGTAGTTTATTTGTTGAAGAGTTTGTAACATTCACAGATGTGACGCCTTGTATCGCCGGTTGAGTATGAACCAAGTCAGGAGGAGGCAAGTCCGGCATTTGGCAAGTGTTTAGCCCTTCAATACTAAAACGATTATAACCATGATTTGCTGAATGTTTTTGAGAGGTGCTACCTCCTCTCGAATTATAATTTACAGCCGGTATTCCCATGTTGCCCCCGGTGAATGGTTTAGCAATTAAATTCCACATTGGTAAATCTGATGATAGGCCTTGTACGATTGGCCCTCCTATTGCGTCACACCAGTAGCCTCCAGCGGTAGAGGGGTTTTTGTTAAACCAAGAGAGTACAATGGTGTGTTGTTCAGGTGCCGCTTTTATTTTAATTTTCATTGGCGACGAAAATATCTCCCCTGTAATATTGCCACTAGCCAAACCAAGTATTGTAGGCGTGTTCATGGAAGTGCCTAATTCCGCATCAGACACGCTTACAATATCGAAAACAGAAGAGAGGTTTGGTATCTTTATTGCTGATGCAGTTATGGCACTAGATATTTGACTAGCAGCAACTCTTTTGAATGTCAAATTACCATAACTATAGGTCCTCCCTGCGACAGGGGAATGTAGAACTGAATGAACGGTATCAATCGGGTTGCCACCTACGGCACCCCCTGAGATTACTGTAAACTCTCCATTGGTGGGTAAATCGGAAGGCACTCCATTTTTGAAGTGACCGTCAAGATATACTCTTAATGACGCAGTATTAGGTGCGGAGATTACAGTCCCCGTGTAATCTTTTGCAGGGGACATTCTGACATATCTTGCTCTTAGATATTTTGTCAAACCTCTTGGTCCAACTTGAGAGCCAACTTTAGCATTTATCGTAGCCGCTATTAATCGTGCGGCTTCTTCAGTTCCAAGAGCATAAGTCAATGTAGTCTGCCCCGCATTGTGAGCCGCTATCGCTGCCGATTGTAAATCTACAATGACTACATTAGTTGTGCCTGCACTTGGCTGAGGCGGTTGAGAGCCAGCATTTGAAGGATTTGCTTTTGGAGTTTTGATCAGCACTGTTAACCCTTGTCTCCAAGACTGTGTATTGATACCGTATTGCCAACCCCCGGTAGCAGTCTCATCCACTTCATCCCCGTATTCAAGGTCGGGATAAGTAAAGTGCATTGAAAACCAACCTGCTGCTGGCATTCCATTAATGGCCCCAAATGAATCTGATGGAGCAGGATATATCTGCTTCCGACTCATAAAACCCGCAGCACTTGACACCATATACCTCACCATTGATTAGCAGCATTATGCAAGCCTTGAGCCTCATCGACTGCTAATACCCTATTCCATACACCTATATGGGCTAAACTCCCATTAGTAAAGAATATTGGACCATTTTTATTGTGATTGTCTGTTTCGGGCACTGTGTCAGGGGTGCCGCTTTGCATACTTGGGGTTGTTGGTTGTTGGTCCCAATAATACCCTGCCGGATGTCTTGCGGGCCCATGTAACGCTTGAGCAATTGTCACCATTCCTTTCTCTCTCAGCGCAAAAGAAGAGTTGACAGTAGAGGCAGGGCCATTTGCTAAGAATACAAATGGATGGTCTGCTACTCCATCAAATGAAGGAGTTCCCGGATTACTTGCATACGGATATGAATTTGTAACATTGCCATCTACCGAGTTAGCAAAACCCGACCCAGCGTCATACAGTGCATCTGTAGGAGTTATCAAGTGTGCTGAAAGGTCTGCTAACGACGAACCCTTTTGTCCAAAATACAGTTTAGGTCCAGTAGCGGGGCTGTATGACATTACCACATGGTACCATTGACCCACAGTCATCTGCGGGTAATTTCCACTGTTAGCAAGCGCATAGGCTTGAAGGTCAAGTGTTGCAAATCGAGGTTGAACAGCAGCCCCGTCATTTATGTGCATACATATATTCCATTGATGAGCACTGTTAGTATTAGCAACACCCGCCAAAGATATGCCCCACGGATTGCCATTAACATCTATTCCATGTATAACCGGCCCTTTTGCCGCAAACAATAGTGGTTTTGTTCTTTGCACCCAAAAAGATATCGTGTAATTTGTAGAACTTAAGTAATCTGATGTCGCTCCTGCCCCTTGGTCTTCAACATAATTCACTAAACTGTCCGAACCATATCCTTTAACTAAAGGCAATATTTTAGAGCCAGCCGGTGCGGATGCGTCATAATCATGAGCCGCAACATATGAATACCCTGTTTTAGTGTATGGACTCGAAGCAGTATAAGGCTCAAGTGTAATTGGAGTATCGATCCAATCCCCAATTATACCAGTCCTGTATGAAAGCGAGTTCCCATGAGGACTATTGTAATTTAATTTATTACCATATATCTCTTCTTTCAAAATAGATTTTTCATTCTGAGGGTATGTTGCTTTCACTGTACCGTCTTGATGAGCCATAACCGTGTTTGCCGTAGTATAGGCTGAAGAAGCCAACCCCGCTGGCAAATCATTAGGCTCACACATAGGGATATAGATTATACAATCATCCTTAGGCTCAGAATCAAGGCTCCTGTCTGTTGTGTGATGTTTACCGACATAGGTAAAACCGTGGTATGTGTCCGAATCCTTTAAGTTTGTAAAGTCGAGAACCGCAGACGCTTTTGACACTTCCGCAATGTTTTGAAATCCTGAAAAACCCGTTGGCCCAACAGATAAATGATGCTTGTATCTGTCGCTATAATCGTTATCAGTTCCATCGCTTATATCTAGCGTAACGCCAGTGTGCCCGCCTCCAAAGAATAAGATGCCTTGTGAGTCAATCGAGGGGTATAATATTTCTACATCTAAACCGTAACGGTCTACCATCGTCCCATTCTCATCTACAAATAAACTTTCATAAAATTTCGATACTTCTGTAAAAGGCGTAATGTCTGTAATCCACATTGCATTTTCTGCTCTAGTATCATTTATTGGGCTGAGTGAAGTGATGCCTTCAAAATGAGCCAGCCTGCCATTTATCCGTAGTATTCCTTTGTTTTGAGATGAGACCTGTTCGGCTAATCGCAAACCTAATTCGATTGATTCAAAGTCTACAGCGATTGAAACTATTGGAGCCGTATAAGTGCCGTAACTTGTTAAGGCGGGGCTAAAAGCAGCAAATGAATTTGCACCTGTACCATATAACGCATTTGAGTTTGTAGACGATGTAATTCGTGGCAGAATACCAACATTAGTCATTACATCGTCTGCAATGGTATTTTCATTCCAGTCCTCTTTTTCGATTGGTTTTATTATTTTACACTTAGCCGAGCCACCTATCCCGTTGTAATGTCTTTCAGTGCCGTCTTTTTGTTTCAATAAGTCGCCGTGCAAGGGGCCATTGAATGTAGTGATAGGGATATAAGTCTCACCGTCAAATCCTAAAGGCAAGGGAGCAGGGAACGAAGAAGATTGATAGTGTCTGCTATTGTTTGTCAACAAACCTCCAAAACCAAACGCTTGTTGAGGCCTATAGGGGTAAGGACTATTGTTGTTTAACCATACCGCAAAATTACGGCCTGAGGCTCCGGGCACCGTTGAATGTATCACAATACTTACGCCAGTTTCTCCGTCAACGCTCTCAACAGTATCACCAATAAAAGCACGGACATAACCCATGTGACTCCCCGTGTTATCGGAAACCGCCGTGCCAGTACCTATGTCAAGTGGGTCAAAGGCACTACCCCCTAGCGAATTTAACGAGTCGGGGTGGCCTGCCACATTTATTCTTCTTATCACTTCGCTTACGCAATCAACAAAACCTGTACGATTCGCAGAAACTATTTCTGAAAATTTTATTAACTGAGGAAGAACATATAACAAACTGTTACCGTCAGAAGATTTACCTTTTAGTGAAACAAAGTTTGGACGACAATCTATTCCTTGCACGATATTTCTATCGTTATATGTTTCTAAAACTTCATCTACATCATAATCAAATGCCTCCATGTCGGGGCCTTTGCCTCCTAAATAGTAATATGTGCAGCCCGATGGGTCGTTTTGGTACAACAACGCTGATCCACCCACACCCGCTAATAATTTATCGAGTGCTGCTTTTACATTCGCTGCAATGGTACCTTTTGTTAATGTGCTCGCACTTGCAAATTCTAAATCCCACCCGCTACTGGCCGCAGCAGGTGATTGAACAGCATAACCGCCAGCCATTACAGTCATCCCCACAACAATTTTAGTTGCATCGACACCATTCCGAGAATCTACTTCACTAATCCTGTGTTCTTTCTTCATACTAAATATTTTTAACAAAGATGTTGGAGTAAAATTAGTGCCTGAAAGAGTAAATTGACCAACATAACCAAGAGGGGTGTCAGTGGTGGGGTCTGCTAACGCTCCCTCTCCTATTGTAATATATCCGGTTCCAAACCCTGAAAAAGCGGTGGCATCGTCAACAGTAATTACCCCCGTGGCTTGATTGAATGCGGTAATTACAGCAGTCATTTCAGGTTTCTGACATCGTATTACCGGCCTTGTTGTTATACCTTTTAGATGTGATGCAGTAAGAGCCTCTCCGCTATGTTGTGAAAGTTTGTGAATTTGATCAGTCACAGTAAATGCTGCAATATCGCTTTCAAGGCCCCAATCTATGCCAAATCTGCTTTCAGTTAATTTCATCGAAGCCCTATTTTGTGCGGTCATCGTACAATCAACAATCATTTCAAATGCTTTGTCACTAGGTAAAGGCGCATTTTTTTCACTTGTAAATATTTTATCAACATCGAAAAACATAGAGGGGAATATTGGCAATTCTACCAATGCTCTTGTAGATGCATAATAGGTTGAAGTCTGTTTGTCGTTTCTAACGGAGGCATTACCGCTACTAACTATTCTATCTTTCCACCCCGGAGAAACAGCGTGTTGCATATAGTCAGGCTTTACATCAATTGCTCCTTGGCCGGGGCCTGCAAGAGTCATAGAAACGGTTGGTGTCCCCATGTCACCAATTTCTTTAACCGGGCTTCCATCTATTAAAGAAAAGTCTCTATCGGCCACTTGGTCTGCTAAATCCATCAGCATAGACCTGCCCCTTATTGTTATTCCAGCATCTTTAGTAGTGCTAGTCCCGGGTTCTAATTCTTCAACTCTACCCTTCATAAGATTGTATTCAATGGTAATTATTGACGGGTTACTTTTATCACCCGTAACAAAATCTAATAACCCCATGACTCTTTTTTTGTTTCTTGGATGAACTAAAATCCATTGATTTAATTTGTTTATTTGATTGTCTACAATATCAAAAGTCAAATTTGTTGTTTGAGAAATTATGCTGTCATTCAGATTCTTTTTTGGTTGTTTTATTCCGTCTAACGCAGGACCGGTACTTACTGTTAAGAAGTGATAATTTTCTTCAGTATCAGGGTCAGGAACATCCATGGAAGGTATTGTTTTAGGACGGCCATAGCCTTGATAGGACTCTACCCTATTAGTAAGACAATTACTAACATCTATGAAAGGAGATGGATTTATTCCACCGGTGGGATTGCTTCTTAACATCCCATCTTTCAATGGCTTGTTAAGTTTCTTAGAAGGGACTGAAATTAAGCCACCCGGTGCGTACACTGTTAGTCTTGTATCAACTTCTTGAACTGTTAACGAAGGGGGGGTATAGATGTCATAAGGCCTCCTCAGTATGTCGGATAAAGTTCTATACGCAGTGACCCCCGGACTTCCTGCCTGTGAAACAGGGTATAATGTAGAGCCCGAGGGAACTGTCTTTGTTACTATTAAATAGGGGTTAGTAGTGGTGGTGTCTACTATTTTTCCTTTGGCGAAATTATTGATTTTAGTAATATCAGCACTACCAATTCCGGCAATGGTCTCGCCTGTTAGGTCTATTGCATTGTAATGAATTTCGATATAAGGTGGAAAATTTTCAAATTGCTTCATGTAACCATTTCTTTTTATCACGGCAACTCTTGATTCTTGAGACGGAGTTAAGTGTTGTATGTATATCTCATTTGTTGGTTTTAACTTTCTTTGAATGTCAGTTATAGGTGAGCCCTCATGATCTTTTGATTTGTCTACGGTTTTCATTTCTGCGGAATAACCCTCATAGTTTAACGATTTTAATAGAAAAGGCCTTACATCTTTTACAGCAATTGCTATTATGTCATCACAGGTTGAAGATGAAAGGTTTCGATTAAAACCGATGTTGCGCTCGCCTTCACCAAATTCGCATACTATTCTGTTTGTTAAAAAATTTGACCCCGTAAATGAGTCATTAGCCAAAACCGGCACCGTCCCCGGGTCTGCTAACTCCGACGAATGAATTACTTGATTGGCCTCCCCGTTATACACAAATTCGCTAATCGATACCTCATCATTTTCACCGACTGTATTAATCAGCCCGATATCCTCAGACTCATATTCAAACGAATCAGCGATGCCCTGTATTGTTCGTCTTACATATTGCCTATCGGGTGTAGGAAATTGTGCGAGTGTAAATTCGCCTTCTACAATGTTGTATGAAGTTACCCCTCCTTGAGCCGCTAAATTATCTATAGAAGAAGGTTCCAATTGACCCAAGTTGGCCCAAGGCTCATCTACATTTTTTGAATATCCTGCATTATACGAGGGGGGCGTTGGAGGCGGAGAGGCAGCCCCCCCTGTCGGAACAAAAGCGTTGCCAAGGATTACATTTTGAAGAGAACCAGCATTTAACCCCAATACAAATTCTACATCCGGGATGGTATAATCCGCCGGGAAGTTTCCGGGGTTGCCGTTCCACCAAGTGGCTTGAAAGGTAGAGCCTGTTGAAGCATACAAAGCCTGCAAAGAGGGGGACGGGAAGCCAAATGCAGATTTATATGCGCCTCTACTTACGATATCGCCTGCTGCCACTGCGGCCATTCCCAAATTTTGTATAAGGTATTGAGCCACTGCGCCTAAACAATTGCCTAAGTCCGGCAATGAATCAGTGGTATGTGGGAAGCCGTGAGAGTTATTCCAATCATGAGGAGTCGAATTTCCAAACCGTCGCAGATAAAGAGTGTCCATGATGTTTAGAGTTTGCGAAAAATTAGGGGCTGCTGCAACTAAGTCCGCATGTGTAATAAATGTCCCCATATATTCCCCTCCTCAAATGAACCCATACTTTTCCATGAAATAACCGTTTATGTCCAACATCTCTACTTCATCCATTGCACCGTTGTAAATTAGTATTTCGGACCATTTAAAACCGTCTTGATAGCCGTTTGTAAATGTAGTTGCTGTTTTTAGTGCGGTATCTACTGCCGTGCATTTGCCAAAGATAGTAGTAATTCCAGTATTGCTTGCCCAAGAGATATCAGCAGCAGTACCCGGTGCGGCCCCGGATATAGCCCCAGTTAGTGGCGGGACCCCTCTTTCAAATTCTTTGCAAATAATATTATTAGGTAAACTCTCAGGTTCAGATACTTTGAACGCATATAGTGCGGGTGCGACTGGAGGCGAAGACGGTCTAGGCCCGATAGTAACACCATCAAATGTAAATGAAGTATTGAGCGATGGGCTAGTAAATAACTCGTAATCTTTGACGCCTTTGTGAGTAAAAATATTAAAATTGTTTGTCCCGGTATATACAGGGCGCATGAAGATAAACACAGTAAAACCCCCCGAATGTATGGCGGGGGTGTCGAGAAGAGGCATATTTATCCTAATGCCTTCTCCATCGTCTGTATTTATGTTGACTATCCCCATGCCGTCAGTAGTAGAGCCCGCAACTTGATAACTAGCAAGTCCAGCGAAATCAGCGTCTGCGGCATTCCTTGTAAATTGACCGCCCCCGGCTTTGTAAAACACATGCTTGTTGCCCGACAAGTCTTTGAACTCAGTTACGGGGCCCGACACAGGCCCAACACCAGCATGGTGCCAATACAATAAATCACCAGTGGGTGGGTCTGTAGGTGTAAAAACAGATGTCGTAGTGGCTGAAAGCGTAATAGGTTTTGGAGTTAAAATATTCGATGCACTCTTTGGTATTCTGCTTTGAGGCGATATAAAGTAAGCATCGTTATTGTTGCCCGAAGAGTCTACAAATCTATTTCCTCTTGTAAAATTTGCTCTCGTCCATGTATCTTTTGCTCTTGTTACTTGATTTGGATTTGCAGTAGTGTTTGTTTTTTTATTGCCTTCATCTATGTTAAGGTCTGAAGTTCCCGCAACAATCCATACCGGAGTGTTGTCAGCGTGGTGATATCTAAAACCTTGATTCCCCATTGCATTTTCAACACCCCCAATACCAAAAGGGCTGGATGTAGCGTCTTCATTGTTTAAGCCAATAATAGAAGCACATAAACAATAAACATTTCTTTCAGCGTCTATTAATAATCCTAATAACTTTACTCGTTCAATTGGATTTACCATTGGGTCTAAATCAACATCAAGGTTTGCAGATATGAACTTATTAGAAAGGGTAGCAAGAGCATCAAGAGGCCCTAAGTATGGAAATCTAGTCCCTGTTTTAGGAGCGTTCACTTGCCCAGTTGCGGGGTGTGTCCCGGAATGATTTATGATCAGATTGCGTTTTGCTATAGGTACCTCATACGCCGCCCCTGATAATGCTGAATGGTCAGATATAACATTACTTATTGCGTCGGGTGCTTCTTGCGTAGTAAAGAGTAGTGAGCCTTGTTGCCACCACGCTTGTTGTTCTATTTCTTTCAAAGGAACGCCGGTAAGAATCGATAGTAGTTTTTCTATTCCAGCGTTAGTATCTCCCACTCGGTCTCTTATCTTAAACATCCCAATGCTTTGGCTGTTAGTAGTGCCTAGATTCCCAAAATCAATACCTGTTAAAACCATGGGGATGTCGAAAAGCCCGCCGTCGCCGGGGAGCCCGTCTTCACCTTGTGAAACGCCACCGGGGTGTTTGTTTCCAAAAAAGTAAACATCTTCCATTATGTCCTCGTCATCGAAAGTCCATAGTCCAATGGTGCTATCATTTCTTAATAGCATACCTAATTTTGGGTCTGTGACACCTCTATTAATTCTAACAGACTCTATGACACCTCTATACTCTCCACCTCTACCGCCTATGAACAAATCGGATGAACGCCCGTCAATTACTTTAGTGTCTCCTCCAAAACTCATTTCAGCAACTAATTGAGTATTAAGAAATAATTTCATGCCAACTCCGGTAAATTGCGCTGTTATTAAATATAAACCGTTGAAGTTAATTCCTGTGTCTTGCGGTTTGACAAGTTGGTTAGGATATCGCTTTGAAGTTATAGACCCCCCGTTTATTCCACGATGCAATGAAAAATTACTTTCTATGGTGTATTGCCTGTCACTGGTAAATATCGTAAATTTAATTGTTCCTTCAGTTTCACCTAAGTCAAATCTATCTTGAAAATGAAGGAAAGGCGAGCCCACTTCTAACTTGTATGACCCTTCTTTAAAAAATATAGTGCCACCACAATCGGGCACAACATAAGCATCTAAGGTAAAAGGCCCAAACAGACCATTTAGGGGATTTGTTTCGTTTGCTATATGCAACCTTCCAGTTTTAGTAGCCGTGCTTTTTTTGTTTAGTGCACCCTTTGAGTAACTCGGTCTTGTAAGTTCAACCCCAGTTTCTTTAAACGCTCCTGTTGGCACTACAAGACCATCTGTAAAGCCATTAAAACGAAGTGCTTTGTTGTTTTTCTTTTGAACGCCCATCAGATACCCACCAAAGACTCTACTGCTGCTAACTGCATCTCATAATTCCAAACAGAATCACCAGCCTCATAAGATGGGTCAAACGCCGTTATTATTGCAGGAATAGCAACTCCCTGCTGCAAAAATGGGTTTGGCCTTACCTTTTTATCGTTAACTGTCTCTACGGGGTCAAATTGAGTTGTGTTAGATGCTGCTGAAAAATCTGCGCCGGGTCCTGCTGGTATTACAAATTGTTTTAATAATGATTGGCCGCTTACAGTTGACAAGAATGATTCATAAGGTATTCTTATACCAACTATATATTTCTGCACAGTTTTAGATTCGCTTATTCTTAAAAACTGGGCAGCATCTAACGACGCAATAGAATCGGGCAAATCGATCAAACTACCCGTCAACACCTGCGGACTTATCAACGCACCACCAGCACTTGAATTGGAAACCATATTAATTAAATCTTGAAGTTTATCTCCTCTTGACATTTTAGTTTGCGCTATACCGCCTGAAAAATTACTGAAGAAAAATGGGTTCGACCATTCGGAGGCAGGCAAAGTTACGGTGTTCCTTATTTGTGCAGAAACATTAGTATTACCGGACTCCCCCTCAACAATGTTAGTAAGCGTCAACATTTCGCCTGATGAAAAGGTTCCAGCATTGCCATTTTGTTGAAGATAAGAAATTGCATCTGCTTGGCCTTTTGACTGAGATATACTAAATATGCTGTTTATAGGAGTTACAGCCCCTCCCACTAATGCGGAGCCAGCGGCTAATGTAGTGTTTATAGAAGTCACAATAGCCTCAGTTGTAGTTTGTGTCCCCAAGCCGACTTGTATTATAGTCTCAGTTCCAAGTATGTTGGTTGTTGGCGATTGAACAAAGCGTATAACTATCTTTTCATTCAAGTTAGCATCTATTTGTCCTTTGGACCTTAAAACAATTTCTTTTCCTAGTAGCCCATTCCTTAAATTAGCAACCGTTGGGCTCCCCACCGAAGCAAAGTAAGTAGTCCCCCCAAGCGTAGAGCCGAGCCCTATTGACAAGTCCATCGACATTGAAGAACCAGCCCCACTGACCGCTTCTTCATCGTTAGTCAATATACCTGAAACCCTAATGCCGATGGTAGTCTGATTCATATCTAATGCTGCTCTTGTACCTAATGCGGGCAAAGGATGAATTGCTACCATTCGTTGAAAACTAAAACTAATTTCTTCAGCATCTAATTCTAATATTTGACTGTCCCTTCTAATCAATTGAATTTTTGGCATCAGACAACACCTCTACCATATCCGCCCCGAGAACGACGCCTAAATTGTCTTTCTAACTCTTCGCTAACTGCTGACGCTATTTCTCTTGAATTGCCTCCACCGCTGACATTAACGGTAGTGTTGTAAGTGCTGCCACCGCTACCGCCGCCCATTCCCTTAACAGTCACTGGTATAGTTCTACCATCAGGTAATGGGACAACCGCTTCGGTTCCGTGTAATTCGACAGGATAGCCACTTGTTGGCCCTGATGCTATGCCGCCATCTGCAAAGCCAAGGAAGTCCATTGCACCTCCAACGACTGAGCCTATACCATCAACAACAAACTCTATTGCATCTATTAGTGGTGAAAGGAAATCTAAGATACCGTTAACCCATGTTTTAACAAATCCAACTAACGATTCAAAGGTGCCGATAAACGCATCGGCCCAGCCAAATACTATCTCTTTCATTTTGTCAAAATCACCAGTTACTATTGCAACTATCATCCTAAATATTGCAATAATGGTTCTGACGATAAATGTAAAAATTGTAATGACAACTTTCATAAGTAACTTAAAAGATAACCATAATGGAGTTACTAAGGGTATAATAACTCCGAGTAAGTATATTACAATGCCAATAATTATGCCGACTACTTTGATCACAACGACGGCTACTTCCGCAATTAGTAACGCTACTTCTACAATGAAATCTATAATGCCGCTTGAAATTAAGAAATTCACAAAATTTTCAATAGTAGATGTGATGAAATTTGTTACACTCGCAAATGTAACCCCTGAATCTGCCAAAGCCTTAGCAATAAAACCGAATGCAAAAATTAAAGCATCTAACACACCACCTATGGCATTAACAAGAGCCTGCAAAGCCCCAGTTTCTGCTAAGTGAGAATATACTTTTACTACTTGTTCTACAATCGTTGCGGTGATAGCAACCCATGTTTCAGCAATTTTCACTAGATAAATTATTATTGCACCCGCAAAAGTGGTTAGAGGTTCAATAATTGGGCTAAAATCAATAGTTAGAATGACCGCTACTAACTCCATAATAGAAGCCCCAATATCTTTTAACCCACTAAGAATATTTGAAAGGCCGTCCCCAACTCCGGGGAGGTAATCACCTAAATCCCCCATGCTGCCTCCAAGCATTACGACTCCAAGCCCTAACGCTAGTAGCAAACCTATCCCCATCGCAACAGCAGAAAATATACCTTTGAAACCTTTACTAACCAAAGAAACTGTTTCGGCTAATGGCTCCATTGCTTCGTTTGATTTTTCAAACACGCCGCTTACATCTTGTAATACTTCTTTAGTGGTGCCTATACCTTGCTTCAAACTAACCCACGCATTGTAAAAAGGTCCGAGGGCACCGTTTAATATCTTGGTATAAAGAGCAGCGGATTGAACATTTTTACTAAAACCCCCGAGCGTAATGCTCGCCTTTGCAATTTCTGCTGTGGCACCTGCTGCGTCAACCATTTCAAAATCAGTCCTTTAAATTTAAATTAGCACGGTCAAAGTAGTCGCCATCGCTGGTTGTGCGTACAGGTCTTCCGTCTTTAGAATTTCCACCAAAACCGCCCTTTCTCGATAGATTCTTCTTCATTTTCTCCATCTCATCGGCTTGAGATTGCTGAGCAACTCTCATGAAGATGTAATCTAACATAACTCTCTCGGCGGGCATATCATCCCATGTGTGAGGGGCGCAACTAAAGTATTTGCCCAAAGCAAAGGTGACAGTTTGATGTGCTAAAATAAAACTTTGAGTAGAATTAAAATTATTATCTATTCCGTCTGAATCAATATATTGTTTCAAATCGGAATAGGTTATTCCAAAGGGCTGGCTTCACCGCCTGCGAATTGTTCTACAATCTTAGTCAATGAAGGGAGATGTTTTTGTATTTCTGCACCGACTTCAGGCCTTAGGTTTAATAGGTCTTTACTTGACATTGGCGGTTCAGTTTTAGCAATACACTTTTGAAACACATATCTCCAGTACCCGCCTAAGTCAATTTGCGGGGCGGGTTCGCCATCTACTATTTTGAAATCAACAAACTTGGTCATTGCTTCTTGTTGTTCGATCCATGACAACTGCTTGACATATATCAATAAGTCTCCAAAAGGAGTGACTACTACATGAGACTCAGGGTTATTACTGAGTAGGAATTTATTCGCTGGATTCTGTTCTATCATCTGTGTTCACCTCATTAGTAGTTTCTTCTACTTCATCAGGGGCACTTGATGAATCACTTTCTTGTAGTCTTTCTACAAGAGTAGTTTTGTTGCCGGAAAATGCTAGACCTTTCTCCTTGCACAATAATCTTAAATCTGTAACTGTATTATCCCAATATCCGCCAGTTTCAGCATCTTTGCTTGATGCCTCTTCTCTCATCACAGGGCTTCCGCTTTCAGCAGTATCTTCAATGTATGAGGGTAATGATACTCTTACGCTAATGTTGTCTGCGCTTAAGCCGCTACCTGATATCACTTTACTTCCTACAATAGTCCAATTTACGGGCTCCACCGAGCCATTGATATTGACTGTCCCTGTTAGTCTCATATGAATCCCCACCACTTCATTACGCTTAATAATTACCCTCATAGAGTAAAGTATGCGTTGACTTCTTTAATTTGTAGATGTCTTACAGCACATTCTACCTCGGTATTAACTGGCCCTTTGTCATCAGGCAGTTGATGTTTTGCGTTCAGGATGGTATAATCGGATAGAGTAATTACCGCATTCTCCCCTCGAGAACCAGCATCTTTGTTTAATCTGAACACAATATCATTTGAGTTTTTATGATGCCTTCTTGTTCTAACTTCATCCCAAAACCTATCGTCTTCTACAATGGCTGAAAATTTGAATACATATTCTCTTTGTGCCTCAGTAATTTCAAGCGGTTGATGAGTGCCACCGTGCTGCACTTGGTCGTTTGGCAAAACAGTTCCTTCATAACCTCTAACATAATACCTTGCTGCATTATTGTTCGCTATTTCAAAATCAAACTGTGTACCACGGATTACTGGCCTACCAAATGCTTCTATGCTTAAGTTTTGGAATAAGTATGGTTTTTCACCATTTACCGCAATTCCCGAAGCAATCCTATTTGCTCTTGTATTTGCAGTATTCTCAAACATTCTATGAGGATTGTGATTGTTTGCTGTGTCGGTGTAATGCCTTGTGGCTTCGTATTCAAGGCTGACTTTAACCTCGCCTTCGCTATCTGACATAAATGCTGCTCTTGTAACTTTACAACCATTATAATACCGTAGCATTTGTTCTCTACCCGGAGTTGTATCGGTTTGCCTGTAAGATTGTTCTATGCTAAATGAAGGCAAATGACTTGCACCGAATATGTGGTGGGTTATGCCATATTTCAAAAGACCTGAAGTAGCATTCGTTGTGCCTGTAATGTCATCAGTATCTAATGATGGGCAGCCATGAACCAATTGACCTTGATTATATGCGTATTGAAGTTTTTCAATTCCTACTGAATCAATTGCGTGATCAAATTGAAATGCTTCTTCGAGATAAATAATGCCTGAGTCAACAGCAACCACTCTTCTAATTTCGTGTTTGTTTAGAGTTGGCAGTGTGTCATCAGCACCCGGAACTGAAACAGTATCTTTATCGCAAATCTGAACATAATCTCCCGCCGTAAAGAAACTGGCCACTGCACTCGAGGTAGTAAGGTGAGCGTCACCCGCAACTATTGCTGCGGTCAACTTTGGTAGGAAGTATACCGGGGCAGCAGCATCTATTGTATCTGCAAGCGCAAATAAGCCAGCAGTAGTTCCAGCATAATCCGGCAAATCGCTAACAGTATAGTGATTCTTTGCAACAACGGTTCTGTAAAGGCCAGCACCTCCAAAAGCATACGACGCACTTCCGGCATTCGGAGTGATTGTGACAGTGGGGTTAGTTGTATAACCGGCACCGGGGTCTGCTATTGTAATCGCAGAAATATTGCCTGCTGCACAAGTTGCTGTTGCTGTCGCCTGTACTCCCCCCGAGGCTAGCGGTATGTCAGGTGCGCTGATTGTTACTATTGCGCTTGTAATAGTGCCTGATTGAGTTACTTCGCTAAGCAATAGCCTAACTCCTGATTGAGCGACCCCAGTAGATGCAACCAAAGCGGTATTACCATTCGGGTCTATTGTTCTAATAATGCCCTTGCCGTTAGCAGGTATAGTATTATGAGTCCCTACGAAATCACCAATAATGGTGCTTGAATAATCCGCTTTATTAGGTACTGCTCCACTGTTAAAGGTATTAAACGGAACTGATTTTGCCCCTATTAAAAAATGTTTAGTTAATGATTGATTGGTGTTACCTACCATTACAGGTGGTGTGGCATTAGTAATTCCAGTTAAAGGTTGTCCGCCGCTGAAGGGGTTGACCGAAGTCTCAAAAGGTATAAGCCCCATTCCCATTGTAACGCCCGTTGTATTTACTTTAATATTAGGTGGCACTTCGTGAAGTTGACCGGCTAAGGTTCCAGTGGCAGTAACTAATTGACCATGACCAATAGATGTATGACCGCCTAGAGCATATTTCATCCACCTCAATGTATGTGCATTCAATTCGATAGACCCTCCTGATAGCGTCTCTCTCCCGCTAGTCAATACATTGACATCTCGGCCCATTCCCACAACATGCTGTTTTCTAACATCTATAACCGGTTCAGGCAAAGACATACTGTTCAATAAACCAAAGAATTGGTCGGTCTTTACTCTTTGACTTGTATCAGTCATTGCTAGTTCAAGAGTTGGGAGACCTCTACCCTCTATGAGTAAAGATTCAAAAGCACCGGCATTGCCGGAACCCACTATTTGAGGTTGGACATTAACTGTTCCTGCGGTAGTATCATTCGCCGTAATATAATACACTCTACGCTTAGTAGCATAATTATCACTATTGTAATTTCCACCGTTTGAAGTAACTTTTAGCGTACAACCTACCAGCATATTGTCCGGTATATTTACTATTGTTGAGTCATTAACCCAAGTACCGGTACCTAATGTAATGACGGAAGTATTCGGAAGGCTTGCATGAGCCACCGCCGACCATCCTGTAACGGCTCCGTCACCTTTTATTCTAAGTGGGGTTTCTTTGCCCCACGATACTTCTGCTAGGTCGCCTTTAAACACTGTATTTACCATTTTTCATTCCTCAGATTGTTTCTAATATTTTGCTAAATGTGATCACTTCGGCCTGCATCGTGTAACGGAACAGACCCTTGCTACGGTCAGACAAGTCGGTTCGGGTCTTGAAGATTACCCTGTCAAAGTTAACACCATCGCCCTTTCTGTTCTTATGTAGTATACGCCGAACCTCATCTCTTATGGTGCTGAGGCGGGGTCGCCCCTTGACAGTTCTAACATCTATAGTTAGATTTACATGCTCATTGATAAAATCAAAAAGCAATTCCGGTTGTGCTTCATTGTGAGCAGTTTCAAACACTCTAATGACATCATGGTCTTGTAATCGAGTACGCTTTCCCTCGCCTCTATCTAATATCGTGATGTCTTCTATACTTGGTTTTGGAGACACATTCCATTGAGATTTCAACATATCTACTACAGCGGTAATTGCATCTTTTGCCATTAATACTCACTCCACAGTTGCTTCAATAACTCTTGAATTTTAGACCGATGAGGATTGCTATCTAGTTGTGCATCTACTACTGACTCTATCTCATCATCGCTCATCTCAATGCCGTCTAAGTCCGCCATTAACTTCTCGCGTTCAACTGCCTGTGTACGCCAATCTTTTTCATCAGATATAATAGTAGATAATTTAGCCTCAACTGTTTTAGTTATGGCTAATTGCCTTGATAGTATTTTTTCCCAAGAAAACAAATCAACCACCCATACCCGCTACTATTATCGATTCTTGATATGGAATTAGCATACGCTTTACCTCTTCATCCATTTTTTGGATTTTTGCATTTAAATCTATGTTGTTTGTCCCTTCAGGGAACAACACTGTATAATCGTCACTCAGAAGTATGTCCATGGCTACTAATTTTGTGCAAGCATCTTCAATGGTCTTTTCGACATACCTTTCGCCAAAGATATAACAAATCTTTAAACTATGATTTTCAAAGAATGGATATTGATTATTAAACATAATCGCACCGTTGTCCTCCATTGACCACCAGTCTTTTTGTCTTTTTTCTTCAACCGCATCGGTGTCAAGTCTTATTTGCCTAACTCTTGAAAGATTTATTTTAGCAGTAGCACCCGAACCACCGCCACCTGAAATTGAGACTACATCTGTATCTAAATAGCCACTACCCGGGTTTGAGATAATGACTCCAACTAATTTTTTATTGTGAACAACAGCAGTCCCCGCAAAGTTACTGCCTGTGCTTGTGCTAATAGAAACGGTTGGAGGCGATGTATAATTATCTCCTCCGCTAGTTATTGAAAATTTAGCAATAGCACCTTTTGCGGCGTATGTGGCAAATGTGGTGGTAGCGTCTGTAACTAATGTGAAATCTTCATTATCAGTATACCTCCTGACAAAGCCGACATGGTTGTAGGGAGTTATACCATCACCCGCAACGCTTTCTATGAATATTAATGACTCTCCTTTGACAAATTCGGACGGGTCATCTAGTACAAGAGTTGAGCCTGCAAAACTTGTAATTGCTGAAAGAGCACCTCTACCTAATGTTGTAGACATACCATAAGTAAAAGCAAGAGTAGCATTATCCCCCTCATCGGTAGAACGCATACTACTAAGCAATACTCGGCCATCTCCCTCATCGCTATTAGCAGTTGCAAGGAACTCGTTGTTAAGATTTAACGGTCTTGCATTACCCTCAGAATCAACTCCATCAGTCAATGCACCTATTTGTATTTCGTCTTTACCCTCGGCGTTGATCAATTTAGCGATGTCCAGTGCTACACTCTTTTTTCCAAAGTCCGAATTCCATCTGCCTGCATTAGTGTTATTCGTAGCCCCGGTAAGTGTAACAAAGGACCCTGAATTTGGTGGGGAAAGGTACAGGTTAGAGGCTTCACTTAACTTTTTAGTTACGGTGCTAATATCAGCCTGTACTTGTAGGCATATCCTACTAGAAGCCAATTCCCTGTAATAGTCGCCTTGCCATACCGCTAACCTCAACACTCTTTGAACTGCCCTGTTTTTAAGGTAAACAGCACCAACATAATCTGTATAGTATCTCCTTCTATACGGTTTAAATGTGGTAAAGTTTTGGTATTCGTCACTAATAAGTCTCGGCCTCCATGCCATTCTTGTAATGCTGTCAATATAGTCCTGCCTTATTTTTATTAGGTTCTCTACATGCTCTTTGTTTATCCCACGCTCTTTACTGTGAGATATTGCACTTGTTGATTGTATAACGGCATTATTACTTGTAGTGTATGCGGTAGTGCCGTTCTCCGCTATCAAGTTGACTTTGCCGCCGGAACCTGCTGATTGAATTGCATGTATCTTAAGCGTAGAGCCCATTGCGTCTGCGTCATCATATATGGAGATATTATCGTTTTTGCTATATCCCCAGCGTCTAAAGTTAACTCCGCTTATTGGAACTTTAATAAATGTCTTTGTAGCATCGGCCCCTGTAAAACCAAGCGCACTTCCTACTGCGGTAGAAGTATCATCTGACAATGCAACAGGGTCCGGCAAAGGTAATTGTAAGAAATCTTCAATCTTAGACACCGAAGTATAAACCAACTCATTAGGATAGAGTGGCCTGTTCGGCAAATGTCCGGGATGAAAATCTCTTGGCATACATTGCACCTCCCCCTATCATCGCATTCTACGGGGCATATTTCTTGCTTGCTTGCCCTTCTTTTGAGGTCTCATCATTTGCCTCATTGCGGATATTCTTCTTGAACATGACATTGGAACTTCTCCTGCCGCACATTCCATAGGACCGTCCCCCGGTCCAGCCCCGCATATTGGGCAAGGCATTGCTTTTTGCAACAACATTTTTGCAACTTCTTTTTCTTTTTCCGAGCATGAAGGACAACCTCCGCTATCGGAATTACAGTCGTTACAAGTTACATTTTTTTGTTCTGATTTCTTTGAGGTCGTGTTTACTCCACGGCCTTCCAATACATCAGCAAATGAGATTTTACCATCGTCATTCAAATCAGGCAGCGAGCCTTTCTTACCTTGTGGTTTTTTTTTATCTTCGCCTTTGCTTACCTTATTCCCACAATTTTTATCACACTGTGATTTTTGCTGGGGGGTACACTCCGAGTAATTGCAATTAAAATGCTTTTGACAATATTTGTTTTTTTCATCCATACCAGCGGACTTCTTTTCTTTCTTTTCTTCAGCCTTCAATATATCGTACCATATTTTTGTTGGCTCTCTTGTTTTTCGATTCATAATATTCACCCTATGTTATTATGCCACCTGTCTTACTTTCTTAGAGTGGTGGCTCCCTAAGTTATAATCCATTGGTCCTCCGCAAGTAGCACACTGTGGCGTCCAACAAAAATGCAGCATTCCACAGTCTAAGCACCTCGTACCCGAACCAATGTCTTGAATATCCATCCTACTATTTCCTTTAATCCTCATGCGGATATCTGTCGAGTTTTGATCCATCCATGCTTTGCTGAATGGTGCTATTGACTCATGAACAGATGAGTTATTTGAATTTGCTATCTCTAACATGCGAGATTTGCGTCGTTTTTCTATTTCAAACGCTTCATCTAAATTTACAGTATCAAGGGAAAGTCTAGCCAAGAAGGCCCCCTCCTCACGCTCGAGTGCCTGTGACTAATCCTCTAACTGTTAAAGCACTCAAATTTTGTGCTGATGGAAGTGTAAGAGGTACTGTACTACCGTCGTCTTGGCCAAGTGCATTTATCTTTTTTCCACCTATATCGAATGCAAAAACATAATCTCTTGTTGGGTTTAGTTGAACATTCTCTACTGTTCCTAATCCCAAGGCTGCACCGAGGTCTAATGTCTCTCCTGCATCTGTATGGGCGTTTGATAATCCTGTTATGTCTACTACGAATGTAAGTCTTGTTCCACTAACATTTGTTCTACCGATTTGCGTTACTGTTGGCATTATACTCACATCCTGTGTGTGTGTGTTTCTTTATCAATGTTATGATTAGGAATATACGACTGTAATCCTGTAATTTGAACCCGGATGGAAAGTAACCGCACCCGGAGCAAGTAGGCTAAGAGTAAATACGACCTTGCCCGCTACGAGCCCGGTCCATGGTTGTGTGACTCCAGTTGTAGCGGGGGCGGTACCTGCTGCGCCGCCTGCGGTTGCACCCGGCCCTGCCATTGAAGGCAAAGCAGGAGTGGTATGGCCACTTTGCATACTGTAAGCGTCTAAAAGCATATTAGTGCTGTCACTGCCTTCTTTAGTTTGAAGCATATAGGTTCTTTCAGCGATTATGCCCGAATTTGCTGTGCTCTTATTGGTCAAGTCAAGACCTGTAACAGGCGAGCACAAATACATAGGAGTGCCATTAACGCATGTATAGTCGCCATTAGTCAATGTTAAAGTTCCCATGACTGTTTCTGCATCACCATTTGCACTTAACCTGCCTCCTGTGCAGTCAATATAGATAGTTTGTATTTGACCGTTTATGTGTGCGGTTAGACTAGCGGAATTAGTGTTTCCTAGCCCCTCGGCACCATTATAATCAAGAACTAATCTGTTGACTCTTGTCCTTGAAGCGTAACGGGCTTCGCCGTCATTAACGCTATGAGGTGATATATTCATCACTCATCAGCCCCTGCATTTAGCGCAAGAGCCTTTTCAGTCAATGTAGACTTCGTATCTTTAGTAGAGGTCTTGATACCTTTACTTTTACACCATGCCATCATTTCTGCTCTCGACATACTTTGATCAAATTCAGGAGTGGGTTCACTAACCGCCGCTAACATTGCCTCAGACTTTTCTGTTTCAGTTTTAGCAACAGGTTTTGCTACTTTCTTTTCTTCGACTACTACCGAAAGCATTGCTTCACTCTTTTCATTGTCGTTGATAATTTTCCATGCAGTGCCACCGTTGTCAATCATTGGTTGTATTCGATTAACAATATACTCCTCAGGGATATCATCCCTGATTTGTCCTCTTGCAAACCAATACTCTTGGTCATTACCCCAAGCAGTGAGTCTAATCTTCACTACTGGGCGGGCACCTACATATTGTAGTTTTAGAGCCATTGGCTCAACTCACAAGTATAAGAAAGCAATTCTGTGGGTTTGAGAAGCACCACTGGTTGCGTGTGTCTTGAAAACAATCTTGCCGCTACTGTGTCCAACTTCAGATGGTTGCTTACCAACGGTTTCTGTGTTTGCTATTCCTAAGACCGCTACAACGCTGTTAATTGCACCTTTTAGTCCCGGGACCTCAGTGGTGTTAAGAATGATTGTAGTTGCGGTGTCTTGTGCTACTGCCTCTACATCGATGACCATGAGTGATACGCCTTTCTCCGCTTGAAGGTTGGCTGTAACGCCACCAACACTGCGGCCAGTGATGCCACTTAACCAATCTGTTGAGGAGTCCAATGAACCCATCCACATATTTTCGTCTAAAATTACTGTTCCTACTAAATCGTTTATATTTTCTACTGTTGCCATAATATTCACCTATTTTTTTTTACTCCTAATTATCCTCAAGCACTGATGTCTCTAATCTTTCCGTGCGCTGCGAAGAACATTTGCCATAGGTTGCCCATTGTGTGGAACATTCCCATTTGACCGAGCCTGTTGATACCGAATGGGTCTCCAGTCTCAATACCACTTTCATGGTATAGTGTTGGCTTAGCAGTGCAGAAGTAGGTGTAATCAGTATCTAAGAAATACATTCTGCTGATACCAGCACCATCTTCGTCATAAACATCCTTGGATGGAATAATTGGAACGCCGTTGTATGTTGCTACAATGAAACCTGCTTCCATACCCGGAACACCCTTTACACCGTTAACACCCGGTACAACTTTCTTCATTTCAGTGAATCTTTGTTGTGGCTGTAACAATTGTTGCATCTTTTCAAGAGTATCGTAACCAGTTAGGATAACCTTTGGTTGACCTCCTCTTTCCCAAATACTTCTGAACATTGAGTCCATGGTGTTTAGGGTTAAGGCTCTTTCAGCACTTGCTGCTCCAGCGTCAACATTTGCATCATACCAGTTTTGCTTTGCTACCGGTGCTGTGTTGTCTCTTGCGAGGTTGTAAGTAGCGTGGTCTCCGGGTGCAACATCAGTAAATCCTGAAGTTTCAACAAATGCGGATGATGTAATTCTGTCAATGGACTCAAAGTCATTCAATGTTGTGCTTCTAAGACTAATGTCTTTCAATAGCATTTTGTTGATTGTCTCAGCGTGATGCTTTGCCATTTCCATTTTCATGACTGCTCTTGCATCGCCAAGTCCATCATCTTTGTCAGCAAGGAACATTGCGGTCTCAGTTAGATCGAATGTATGTGCAACAGTACGAGGCTTATCGTTAATATGCTCGAATGTCGGCTTGCTTGTATCAGGTAGTGTTGCGTTCTCAGGGAGTCCGCCACCTTTGCTTGAATCAGGCTTATCAGTGACTACTCTCCAACCACTCTTTTCCCATGGTTTCTTTGGTAGTATAGAAAAGGCGTTAAATTCTTGGTTCAATTGTGACCATACCTTTCTACCGAAAATTGCATTGTAAGTTCCTGAAGTGGTAGACATTAGTGGTGAATCTGCCTTCAAAAGGTCTGTTCCACTGTATGCCCACGCATTTTGTCCTGCTCCTGCGCCGTAATATAGGCGTTCCATGTCTTCAATTGTTCTTAAATATCCTCTACTTCCACTCATTATTTCACTTCCATATTTTATGTTTTAAAGGAGATTACTCCCCTCTTAGTGCTCTCCTTCCAAGGTCCTCGGCCATTTTCCAACCGTCAAGCCCGGCACCCATTGCGCCAAATTCGTCGTGTGTTGGAACTCGCACTGATGTAGTGGAGGGAGTAGGTGTAGCAGATTTTTGCAAATCACTGTTTTCAACAGATAGTGATTGTATTTGCTTTTTCAATTCAGCAATTTGTCCGCCATAGTCGTTTTCTTTCTGCACTGCTAGTGCATTAGTGGTCTCGATATCATATCTTTCTGACCATTCTTTTTGGACTAATGTTTTTACTGCTTCTTCATCTCTAATGGCTGCGTATGCACGGTAGCCTCTTTCAAGAGAATCAGTTGTTAAGTTTAAACCGCCTTTGATTACATTTTGATTTCCGCTTGGTGCGTTCATCTGCATTGAACCCGGTTGCTTAATTACATAATTATTGCCGGATGCCGCTGGTAAAGCAGGGTAGGTTGGTTCCGAAGCACCTTCGCCTGAACCGACTTCATCGCCTTGTCCACGGTGGGAATATCCGCCGCTACCTTCTTGTAAGTATGCTTTCTCAAGCCCAAAGTGAGACCTTAGGCCATCCAAGTCAATACCGGATTCATGAGCAAATTTTTCCAAAGTGTCAATGTACGCCAAAGCATCATCTTGGGATTTCTTTGCATCCGTTGTTTCTTCTTCTTCTTCTTCTGCTGTCATGCCTTTTTCCTCTTTATAGGATTTTGGCATTCCTTTTTCATCTGCTTTTGTAACATCGTTTTCGTCGATGTGCTTCAAAACTCTACTTAGGCCGTCTCTAATTTCTTCTAACGCTTGGTTGCTCATGTTATTACTTCCAGTTTCATCATCCATCTTTAATATTGTATATCGGGCTTCAGGATTAATGCCCTTTTTGCACAAGGTAATTTCGTGCAGTTCCAAATCAGTGATTTCTCTATGAGACCCGTGCTCAGGGGTAGTTTTACTAACCCTAAACAGTGCCTGACCACCAATTGAAAACGCTCTTAATTCTCCGTTGCGAACTTGCTTTTGCACTTCCCGTGCTTTTTGTATATCGTCACGGATTCTGCATACTACAAACAACCCGTGCTCATCTACTTCGGATTTCCATATTCGATTTTCCGAGTCTGTGTAAGAGGGGACTACTTCCCCTACTTGAATACCACTGTGTGCTAGTTGCACATTTCTGAAGGCTTTGTTATCCATAAAGTTTTCAAACGCCTTGGTTAATGCGGATGATGGGATTCGATCACCTTGTTTGTCAACCATGTCTACACTTGCGTAGCCAGCAATAAACAAATCATTGCCGTCTGCTGCCTTCAATAAGAAGTCACTGCCAATAGCCGAAAACCCTGAGGTTCTTGCACCATTTCTTGACATTGCAGCGGTTGCCATCAAACTTTGCAAAATGTGTCTATCTATATTAAAGAGATGGTTTTAAGACAAAGGGATATCAACGGCTTCTTCATCAACAGCAGGCTTTACATCCGCTGGTATTTCATCTTCTTCTTTTTGTTCTTGAGGGCTTCTTTTTGGATATCGCAACTTTGCTTTACCGTTTTCTATATCTATAGTAGCAGGGCCATCTTTTTCAGGGTCAGCCCTTATCTCAAGGTGATACGGTTTTTCTTTAGGCATCTGTTCCTCTTCATCAACAATGTTAGGGTCCGCCCCTATTGTAGTGCCGGACTCTTCGGTTACTTCGGTAGGACCTGTGGGAGAGGTAAGGTCTGCTTGCATGCCCGACCACGCACCCCCATCGGGTGAGGCTCTATTCATTCGAGGAAGTGATTTTTGTGCGACATCATCATCTATTGCCTCATTGACAGTCCACATATTGTCCGACCCTTCCACCTTGTCAAGACCGTACTCACCTGCGTGAGTATCTAATAGTTTAGGGGTTAACCCCTTAACCTTTGAACACATATCACTTGTTGACATTGGTTTTTCTTTATCTCTTAATAGATGTAGTGCCTGTTTCATCATTGCCTGAACCTTTGATACATCGCCCGAATTATCAAGCAAAGCAGATGCCTTTACTACTATTTCGTTATTCTTAACTCTTTTACGAGGCTTTTTCCTCTTAACAGGTATTGAATGAACCGGATTATGTGAACCAGCATCAGTAGAAGCAAATGCTTCTTTTAGCAAAGATATAGCCACCGGACCCCACATTTTAGATTGTTTCTTAGCGTGTTTTACCAAATAGTCAGGTCCTTCATAATCATCAATATCCATTCTATACCTACCATCGAATGAACCCTTTACAATAATAGGCATCAATATACTAGGGTATGAAAGTAGTACAGTGTTATGCTTAACAGATATTTCGGGCAATAGACCGTGAACAAACTCTTTTGATATACTTTCATCAACAAGTTTGATCCATTTAGGGTGCGCTTCTTTTCCTTTTATGAAAGTAGAAGTTGCATCTCTTATTAGGTAATTACTGCCCTCCATCGCTTCAACCGTTTTGGATAATCCGTCGATGTCGGTTGTGCTACAGTTTGTAGGCATTGGAAAATGAATGTTACTATCAGAATGATAAAGAGTCCTTAAGACATTCATCCTGTCTTCTAAAGGCTCATATGATAAATCAGTGCCTTTGTGCACTAACAGGTCTACCACATTCAGCATACCTTTGTCGATATAAGCGTCAAGTGTAAAATCGCCATCTCTTTTTTTGAGGGCTTTCTTAATCTCATCAGGTAGCGATGCGGGTTCAATCTTTTTACCCGATTTCTTTACCATTACTCTTTTGCCTTTTGGCATTTTTTGAACAACCCAATCCCCGCTAAAACCTTTGATAGTATTAACATCGCTCAAGTCATAAAGAGTGTGAGCAGGTTCTATTAAATTTTCATATACACCAGTTGGCTCGTAATCATCAGCCTTCCTTAACATATTATTTTGAATAGGTGAGTAGCCAAATTCGTCAACAGCAGATAGCGCATTGATATCTTTTTGCTTCCCTAATATTTTACTAGAAGACTCCACTAATGAAGGTGATACCATATTCACATGGTTCTCATGCACTGTTCGCTGCATTATTGTAAACGGCTCATCGGCTTGAGAGAATACATAACCTCCTTGATTTGGGTCAAACCTCCAAGTGAGGGTTGCTGGCATTTCGTGGCCCCACGCATCTGTATCTCCGCTGAGATAGACCGGAGGGACAACAGTGTGTGAATTAGGCGAAACTGGCCCAATGGGCCCCATTACTTTCTTGAACTCAGGGTCAATACCCACGCTACGATATGAGTCATCTATTGGGGTACGCATCAATGCGTGATTGGCTGCCGCCGCTATTTGTTGCAGATTGCCTCTTGCTATTGTATGAGCCATTTCATCTGATGACCCCGCTGGGTTCAATATTTCAGGGCCAAACTGATTTAAGACTTTTTGCGACATCTGTTGCATAACTCTACCTATGTGCCTGTCAGATTCTCTAAAGTGTTGATTGTGCATTGCCCAATACAGTTCATTAGATGAGGGGTGTTCTTCCCTCTTCATACCGACTCTCGGAGAACCCATGTCTGCCTGAGATGCTATTGCTCTACCCAAGCCTGAGAAAAGTAATGCGTCATCGGGGATATCAATCCGACCACCAGCCCCTTGTACTTCACTCGGGTGTAGATACTGACGATTTGCTGCGTGAGAATACATTGCCCTTCTTGATTCATAGTCATCGTCAGGCGCAAATCCTGAAGAAACCGCAGGTCGCATTGGAGAGTCCATCTCCATATTATTGGCTGCGTTAGGGAAATGAGACCCACCATGGCTATGCGGTCCATTTGGAGACGCTTCGTGGAATGCCGTATTAGTAATCAAAACATCATTCAGCCATCCCTCGGGGCCGTCAAATACTTGCGGGTATGACTGTCCAAGTATTGACTCGAGGGAATCTATTGAACGGCCAACACCCCCCCATGGTTGAAACAAATCCCACCAATGATATGTTGCCGATTCGTTTATCTCACCTTGCTGAGATTTAACATAAGGAGAATGGTAATGTTGTAATGGCCCTCCCTGATGGGGTTCTGTTGGGCCATGTCGGTCAGGTGCTCTTTCCCACCATGAAGCAAGAGGCTTGAATCTTGCCCGCCAATTTCTCAAAGCACGACCCCATGATATGCCGGATTGTTCTTGGAATTTGTTTTTGATGCGTTTTGAATCAGCAACATCTCTATTGCTGGTTTGCGATAATTGAGACAATAACTCAAAGAAAGACCTTCTTTGATCATCTGTGTTATATTCTAAACCAAATAAGTACGGCAACATGCCATACCCTTTTTGCAAATCACTCTTTTTGAACTCCATATATTCGTCATCAGTTTTGAAAGCATGCTTGTTTCGGTCCCTAACATACAAGTCGTGCATATTTTCTATTGGACTGCCAAAATAACCTTGATGTCCTTTAGGAATAACTTCAGCGTCTTTTTCGAGGGAGTCCATATGTTTCAATCCCATTTGTTCGTTATCTATTAAAGATAAAACATGGGGGACATATTCGGGTTCTCCGTGTGCGGCCCCGTGAAGTAAAGGGCAACAGTTAGACTGAAAGCCAAATGGATGGTGGTCGCCAAAACTATTCTCAGGAGATGCTTGTGGCCAATCTGATACAGGGTCATTCATTATTTTAGCATGACCCGCTAGGTAAGATGTTAACTGATTAGGGATTACCATTCTTGCAGCGGACAGGGGGCTGCTTAAATCAAGCATAGAATAAGGTGGTTTATTGTTGGCCGCATCGACTGCTGAGGATATTGCCATGTCATTATTAGCCAGCATATCGGCGTTCATCATTGCTTGTTGATATGAAGGTACATCAACATCCTTAAGCAAGAGTATTGAGAAAAGCGTATCTGTGCGAATTCTTGCTAACTCTTCTTGAGACATCTAACCCCCCCTTATTTTTGGTGGGAGTTAATTTGTTTAAGCATCTTTTCGATATCTGCGATAATTTGACTTCTTTCGTCATCGCCTTCAGCGGCTTCTTTAATCAATTTTAATGAAGCCATTGTTTGCTCAGTAGTATCGACATAACCACTTTTTTTAGTCCCGCCATCATTTATTTGCATGTGTAAAGATGAACCATCAACATCATGCCCCGTTCTAAAAGCGGCGGGCATAGAATACACTTCGCTTACAGTAGTTTTTGCGGGGGCATTTGTCTCAAAGTAAGGTAGAGTTTGATTTGTATAGTAACCAGCGGCTGCTTGAACAGGAACGCCGCCAGCGTGGTCCATAAACATAGGAACGCCATTGTCTTTGACACCGTCAGTTTGATATTTTACTAAATCATCTACAAATTGTTTCAATATGCTACTTGCTTCTGTTACGGGGTCATGCCATTCCATTGTCATTGTTGAGTCACCGACCTTTCTGCTGCCTTCCACTCTTCTAATTCGTCAAAGCGGGATTTTTGAAAAACATCGCCACTTCCTTTGAATGGAGAATCAAAAGTTTCCTCTCCAGTATTTCTTTGAAGTGGGTCAAATGCTTCATCAGCAACTGGAGTAGTAAATTTCATCCATCCTGCTTTCTTCATCATTACCTCGGGGTCTGCTAATGATTTAGTGAGCGTACTATTATTTTGCTCGAGACTGGTTATGCGGTGTTTCAAATCCCTGATTTCATCCACCATGGACTTCATCAAATCAATTTCTGCTTGTTTTTCATCCGCCATCTTACATGCCTCCTTGTTGTGCTGATTGATCTGCTGGAGGCATATTCATTGGAGCCTGTTGTTCCGCTGCCGCCATCATTGGGTCGGGCATCATTGTTTGTGGCCCGTGTTGAACTAAATTCATGTGCATTGAACGAATACCGTTTAGCAAAGGAGTTAAACTAAGGAGGGCACCTCTAAATTTCTCTACATCCTGCATCATTGCCATTGTAACATCAGGGTCTATATTAGTCGCTCTTGCCTGAGATAACAAACTGTTTACCGAATCTGCTCTACTCCCTAACGCTTGCACCATAGCATCTAATTCATCGATTGCGTCTCCGAGTGCAGATTTAGGACTGCCTTGTTGCGGCATCATTTCCATTGTCTGTTTTGTAATCATCCCATTGATATGATGACCCTCAGCCCTAAATCTATTACCAATCAAAGGTAGATTGCTTGAACCGTCGTCATGCCACATATTAATCTCTCCTTAGAATACACGATGTGGTCTGAAAACACTTGTTGTACGGCCTTTACGAGAAACGCCCATTACAACCCCGTGCTCAGTTCCTTCATAATCCGAATCAGTGTGATGGAATTCTGTAATGTTGCCTTTTCTAATAGTTGTAGTATCTGTTTTTTGTGTGCCTAATGCTTTTTGCAGACGGTCATGTAATTCCAAGTCAGACTTCAAATGAGATATAGCGTTCTCGGCTTCTACCAAAAATTTCTCAATATCTACTCTATTGTTTTGCATTATCGCCTGTTCCATTGCTTCTATCTGAGAAATTGCCCTTCTTGCCATTGGCTGCATTTTCTCAATTATTTCAAAATTTCCGAATGTTTCCGTCATCTGCGCTCACCTATGCCCATGTTAATCTACTTATTCAAGATTGCCCACCAAGGCCTTTTCTTTTACTCATTTCACTGAGCCTTTTATCAGTCATGGACTCTTGAATACTTTTGTCTTGACGCTTATCTGTTTTAGATTCTGCTCCAGCGGGGGCACCTTCGTGTCGTTTTAATCTCACGGGGCTGTACCCGCCGCTATTTCGAGTGGAGCCATGTTGACCCTCCCCCACAGTCCTTAACACGGGGAGGTCGGTTTTACCCTCATTCACCGCAATGGATGAAGGGACCGGCAAACTACCGCCTCTATTAGCGTCTAACTGCGACCTTTTTTCTAATATTACGCCTTTTTGAACAGGTTGGCCCCCTTGTGCTTGTTGTGCTTGAGCCGCTTCGGCAGCGGCCTGCTGAGCAGCCGCTAATTCTGCGGGGTCGGGCTGTTTGAAATCAAAGTGCAATATTGTATCATCAATGCCATCCCGTAGTGTCGCCTCGAAACCAGCCTGCTTCATTTGCATCATGTTTCTAATGGCCATCTCATCTCTACGCATATTCATAATTTCATCTTCTTCTTCGTGAGGGCTTAACTTGAGGTGCCATTCTGTCACCGAAAAGGATTGAGCCAATGCTGGAAATAAGACATTGTTATAGATAGATTGAGCATATGCGACGGAACGATTACTAACTACAATCTGCATTCCTTCGTTGTTTAAACCGCCACCAGTTACATCATTCATGAATACATTTGAAACACCAAAGAAAGCGGCAATTCTTTGACGAATATCGTCTTTTATCGGGATGTATTGTAATTCTTCTAAAGTGTCCATCATACGGACATATTCAAGACCGCCTCTACCCGACTCGGTTTCAACACCAACGGTAGGGATATAATTAGGGTCTCTTTCAAGATGCTCTTGTATATTTCTAGCGGTTCTCTCCACGGTTTCTAAGTTAGATGATTTGATCACCATTACTCCTCTTGGCATTCTCCTCTTTTGATATGCGGAATAAACATAATTATCCATCGCAATGAGTGTATTAACCTGCCTCCACATAGTTGCAACAGGACTTCTACCGTACAGTTTTGAAGGAGCCCATTTGCTTATGTGTATCACTTCATCGTCAGTATATACCTGCCCGTTGCCCACTCCCGCAAGATTCATGTAATGTATTGGGACTACATCCATCCCCGTTTTAGGGCACTTATCATTAGATTTAGATGTTCTAAATGAACGGTCAACGATACTGGTATATTGCTTACCACCTCGTACACCTCGCTTATCCGCTACAATACGCATAAAGATAGGGTCGGCTCTTGTAATTTCTTTAATTCTGTAAAACTTAGCGGTTTTGGTAGAGGGGTCTATGAAATACTCTTTTGTCAATATAACATATGCATCATCCACTATATTCAAATCCATCTCGATTTCTCTAAGAACTTCAATAAAGTTTTGAGTCATCCTGTTATTATTGTGCAATACGGTATTGGCATATTCTATCTGTTGTTTATCGGCTTTCCTTACTTCGCCGCCACATTTCATACAAGTTTGTACTTCTTGCTGGTATTCCTCGTCGCATTCCCTACACTTGACTACAAAGTTGGCCTTCCAACCCCACCCTTTACGAAATGTTTCTACACTCAAATGATTTAGAATTGACCGCAACACTACACATTCGTATGCTGCTGCATACAATGCGGGGATAGTAATACCTTGAAGTAAAGCAGGCTCTTGTATGCCACTTGCGAACAAAGGCATTGCTGGAACAGGGGTTTGATGCCTCTCCATGTCTACGCCTATTGCCGAGAATAAGCGTTCCATCCTTTTTGCGTCTTCCTTAGACATTCTTTATCACGCCCTGCAACACCTGTGCAAACTTATCAACTGACCAGCCCCATTCTTTCATTAATTGAATTTGACGATTAGGACCCGCATCGTTATACAAGAGTATACGACCTGCATCCATGTCGCCTTCTATTGCCCTTTTCATCAAAAGCCCATCTTGTTTGTATTCGCCTAAAGATGGCAACGCCCACTCAAGTGCCTTGTAGACTGCCTTTTCTCCTTCAATAACCAATGACGAACCCTCAGCCCTGACATTGCTGACATCCATCTCAGCCTTAATAGCATCGGCATAGGCGGGTGCGTTTACACTGTCGAATGGTAATATGATTCGTGGAACTCCTCTCGGGTCTAAACCGAGTTCGCCACCTGAGTCAAGCAATGAAGAAATAAGCCTGCCTGTATTTTTTATCAGGACTGTGGGTCTATCTATATCGTAAAATAGACTTCTTTCATCCGCCCTTCTGCCTTGCCCTGCTTTTACAATATCGTAAAGAAAACCGTGTGATTTGATAAGTTTTGATATTTCTTTTGACGGAGCAGTAATCCCGTATGATTTCAAAGTCCCGACATTCATCGGTCCTCTTTCGTACATAACTGCTGCACATTTTGATAACATGCTTGATTCTCTTGGCGATAGACTTTGTGTCTTGCTTATGCGGCTTCTCCATATCGATTCTGCCCTAGTTTTATTATCAGCGGAGTCAGATGAGTTCCATGCCTTTACTAATTGAAGTAAATGAATTCTATACCTTTCAGGATTTTGATTTATTAAATTGTAATCTAGGTCAGTCAAGGGCAAAGAATCAGTCAAAGAACTATCTACTCCCTCAAACTGCTTCAATATCGCTTTTCTTTCCATGTGAATAAGGGGCTGAATGCTATCAATAGCATTATATTCCTCGGCCTTTGTTAGAATCTCGATCATTTCTGTGCTTGTCATTCCAAAATTGTCAACAAACCACGATTTGGTGATTGGTACTTTTTCTTGAGCAGATGGGTCAACCTCGGAACCATCTGTTTCAGCGGGGGTGCTTGTGCTTTCATCACTCTTCATACCCCTTATGCCCGAATCATCTCTCGGGCTACCAGCCCTTGTAGTTTGCGGGGCTGCGGGGGCTTGCGGCTTGACTTCGGTTTGTTTATCCTCAGCCTGAGCCACTTCTTTTTCTGCCTCTTGTTGCTTTTCATTTGCTTGTGATAAACGCTGTTTTGCCGTATTTACTAAAGAATCGGCTAAGTTTTTACCCGCTGCGTAAGGGTCATGTTGGTAATTAGGGTCAAGTTTTTTTAAAGCGTCATACAATGACTCAACACCAACAACCGCTTCTATAAATTCAGACATTAGCCCACCCTAACCTTTTACTCCACGCTTCAGAATCAAGTATTACAATGTTGTCCCTGTATTCTTTTGTAGCCTGAACCGCCAATGATAAACTAATGACCATATCATCATGAGAACCTAAACTCTCCATGCGGCCATTTTCAAGCATTGTAAATGTAGACAATTCGGTGATTAAAGTATTCATGTGTCTTCTTGTAGCACCTTCATCCATGTAAGGTATTTTTAGGTGCCCTTGCTCAAAGTGCAATTGCAATGTGTGAATCAATGCTTCCTTTTTCATTCGAGTCATACTAAAAGGCTTTACAGGTAAATCAGATACTTCATTTAGAACCTGCTTGAAAGCCAAAGCAAAGTTGTTAGTCTCTAACTCAATAATGACTGGGTTGAAACGCATATTTAATTCAATAATTTTGTCTATTTGGCTACTGAAGTCCATGCCTTTTTCATGATGGACATGGACTATTTTCTTATGACGATTTTCGTCCATCCCTATTACCATCATACAAGTGTAATCCGCTTTTCTGTTTGCACTGATAGCAGGGTCCCAACCGATGTAATAATTTAGACTTTCATCAGGGTCGGGGTAATATGTCAATGCAATAGAGTCATCTTTAGAATTGGCAATCATTTCTTCGGGGAATAAACTTTCTTCACTTGAAAGTGGCTGACAAAGATACTCTCGAGTAAATGCAATAGATGTCATTTCATTACGCCTTGAGTTAAGAGCCTCCAAAGACCATCTTTCCGGCCACAAGGGGTCCCCTGTTCTTTCATTTATTGCGGGGTATTCTTTTACACTGTACCCACTAAGTCCTTTTAATTCGGCATACAAGTCAGTAAATGAAAACGGGGTGCCTACTATGCACAATTGTGCAGTGTGGTGCAATACGGGGAGCAAAGCGGTATAGAACCATTGAGCAACAGATTTCAATTGAGTTTGTGCTTCACTCGACAATATATCGTCCAATACTACTATGTCGGGGTGAGCACCACGAACCGCTTTGCCAACTGACATAGCCCTTATAGATGATTTATTTGTAAATTTGAATAATTGCTTAGCCCAACCTCTTTTTGGTTTGAGGTGTTCCAATGCTGGTGTAGTCATTATTAATTCGTCCATCTTTGCCATGTGATCAATCGACTGGTGTTGACTGTGAGAAAAGAATAGTACCTCAGTACCCTCGTTATACGCCATTTTCCAAAGCAAATAGCATCTATAAAAAACAGACTTGCCGTGGTCACGGGATGCAATAACGCAAGTTTTATTGTGATTCTCGGACATATTGTACCATTCATTGTGAAATTCCGCTAATTGAAAGCCACAAATATCTTCAAAAAAGTATTTAAAATCTCTACGCCCCATCTCAAAGTCAATGTTACTTGTTAATTTCAACATAGGGTTATCTGACATTACTCGCTCCACCCCGTTGGTAATAGACTCATATTGTTTTGAACATTGTTTTGTGTATCGTTTTCCTTCTGCACCGACATTGGTAGTAAAGAATAATTGTCGTTTTCAGACTTGATGAAAGTATTAGTAACTTTGTCAAGAGAGTCCGTTCTTGGGGCAATAATAGTCGTCATAGGCACGGAACCGTGTTGAGATTGAATTTTTACGCTGCCTTCAGCAGTCGGTGAACCTTCTTCATATCCTTGGTAATGTATTTGCCTATCGTTGCCCTTTTGATGGTGGCTTAAACCAACTTGAAGCAATTTATTATCGATGGAGTGGTTGCCCACTCTACTGGCCCTGACTTCTTTACCTTTCAAATTCTTAAAATACGCCTCTACATCTTTGACGCTGGTTAATGGCTTACCTTGATGACCTTCTTTTTCCGCTATTTGGTTATTATTTAAAATTGCAGCAGATACGCCCCGAGGGCTTAAGTTTTCAGCATTTGTGCCTACAGCACCATATACTGCGCCATCTGTTAACCGGTTCATTGTAAATGAAACATTTGTATCGGGTAAGATTTGCATTGACTGGGGGTTCCCAGTGCCGAAGGACCCAATTTTCGCTCTTGGCAAAAACATTTCTCTTTCCTCTCTTCGGGCTATTGGGTCCTTCGTTTGTCTGTTAACTGTAACATTCGGGCCACTTGTAAATAGAGGACTTGTTTTTAGATTTTGGTTGACATAATCTCGCCCTTTAAACTTTCCACTAAAGCGGTCCCCCCCACCACGGTGACGCAATTCTGAAATAACATCATCAGTAAATTTACTCCCACGCAACCTATCGGGTTCGATTCCCATAAAATCCGCTTGGTTTTGAGTAATTTTAGCATCTTGCATACCTTTACCACCTATTTGTTGAAATTTGTAATCTTTTTTAGGGTCAAAACCAGTCAGCAACCTCGGGTCATTTGTAATAGACTTAGGAAATTTCTGTTCTTCTATCTTTTTGTTCTGTTTTTTCCTTCCTTTGTAATACTCGTTATACACATCAACGAGTGTCTCCCCGCCAACTGTTATATTCTTTGCATCAGGTTTTGTGTAACCTAAGATTGTCATAAGATTAGAATTTTTGCCCAATACCTTTGCACCGATTATCTCTCCATCATCGTTAAGACTGAGATTGACTGGTATTGTGGCTCGTCTCTTAAATTTTGCTTTGTCACCTTGTTGAACCGTTTGGTCGCCATCAAGAAGTTTTCCGACCTTGGCTACCATATCGACTAATACTTTCATCGCATCTCCGTCAAATGGTTGTGCATCATCGCTAAAATGTGCGGATGTCTCCCCGCTAACTCCCGCTAACCGTTCATCCATTTGCTTGGCTTTTTCGGCTTCGGTTTTTTCCCTTTCTACCGCATCATTTCTTACTTCGGTAAATGTTGGCGGGTCCGGGTCTCCTGTTACCTCAGCAGTATATTCCTCTAAGTCCTCCATTGTCCCCAGCGTATGATTATAGTCTGATATGAGATTTTGAATGTCGCCCGACAGGTCATCAAAATCCGAACCGATTGCTTCAGCAAGGTCATCATCAAGATTATTCCTTAAGTAAGTAGCAATTTCTTGTTTTACTTCAAAGAAGTCTTTGGTCATATAATCACCCGCCTCTTCACTTTCTAAAGCATCATACAACCTCGTCCATTCTTTAGCACCTGCCTCACCTGACAATGGCTTTCCAGTAAAACTAAAAAAGGAACGAGCATCATCTTTTGATTGTTCT
>UEXM01000239.1_pt1 | contig 60656 bp, 70 predicted proteins | sample 1796661 | NCBI WGS metagenome assembly UEXM01 (sample SAMEA4772469, study PRJEB27181) | metagenome | reverse complement strand
ATCCTATATGGTTGGACAGCTTCAGCTGGACATTATTTCATGGACGCCTGTCCGGCACACCCCAGGCTCCTGCTCCCGCTCCCTGGCTCCTAACGCTCCTGTGCTCCTAACGCTCCTGTGCTCCTAACGCTCCTCTGCTCCTAAGGGAGTTCCAGAGGGAACATCTGGTCGTGACGTGTCGATCTGTAAGATCGATCTCGGCGCGCAGCAAAAATTAATCTAAGATCCACGAGTGGACCGAAGAAACGATCTCCAAAAGGAGAACTGTTGCTGAAGTATAAAGACTGCCAATACTGCACATGTTTCTATAGGATAAAAAGCTGCAGATACGATTACTGCAAATATTATAAAGAGAATTACTCTTAAATCTGTAAGTATATCCATGAAACATCATCCCAAAAAAAATACCAGACGATCCGTAAGGACCATCTGGTTTATTCTATATTAGAAAGGCATGCTTGCCATATCTGGTTCAGCTTGCTCGTCTACAGTGTCTTGCTCAGATGCTGCAGGTAAGCTATCACCTACAACCGAGAAGCCAGCCTCAACGCCACCACCAACATACTCAACAAAATCAACAACTTGCACAGCTGTTAATGAAGTTGCAGTACCTTTACGACCAGCAGCATCGTAAGGATATTGGTATAACTTAACGTTACCGACAGAACCATTACCTAATTTCATAAGCTGGTTATCATCGATTGGCTTAAGACCTGCATCTATTACAACAGGACGACCATTGTCATCACCATTGGCTTTGCGTGCTTTACGCTTAAGAGAAGCTGTAAATGAGCCATCTTTCTCTTTAACGTTAAGACCTAAGTCACGCATAGTTTGAGCTGTAGCAGAATCTGTAGTCGCAATTTGCAACTCATATTGTTCTGTACCGAAAGGATTAACTGGTTTAACTAGTTTTGCATAGTTTAAAGTTACATCTTTAACGAATACAGTGCGTGGTTCAGTGATCATAGTCATAATAGATTTCCTCTTGGTTGACTAAAAATTTAAATATAATATTCACAAAAGTGGACACGTTTACGTGGACACAAATTAAGTATAACTATAGGAAGAAGTGTGTAACAACACCTGCATGGAACAAGCTCGTATGAGACAAGTTATCCTTACGTGGTACATACCAATCCATTTGACTATAATGAGTATTCTGATAGCTCTTTGATAAGAACTGAATAATCTTAAGTCTGTGGTCTGCATTAACCATAGTTAAGAAGTACTCTGCAGCATCAAGACTTAGACGTTGACCGTCAAGCAAGATGTCATTTAGTGGTATAGAACCAGGAAAACCACCAGCACGAGCAGGATGGAAACCTAATTTACCACCGAATTGCATACCTCTATACTTGCCACCCATAAAGATATAAGTACAAGCAGACGCACATGAGCCGTTACCATAGATATAAGTGTTAAGATTGTTTTCACGAATAATGTGACCGATCTCAAAACCTATATGAACGTAACCGCCTGGTGAGTCTAGAGCAATAGTTTTAAGGTTTGGATACTTAGCTATTGCATTCTTTAGTTTAAGCAGCATAGCTTTATCTACGTCGCCAGATAGCATGACATACTCGACAGCTTCATCGTCTTGCAGTTCTTGAGCTGTAGCTTCGAATGCAAGCAGCATTGAAGTTGCTAGAACTAGACCACCGATAAAGATAGCCATGTTGACGTAACCTTTAACAAGGTCACTATTTAAGCTGCGTGACACAGCACCTACAGATGCTACCATAATGATAGCAATTAAAAGCATTAATAAAATTTCCATGATAATCACCTAAGTTGTTGATTTATATAATGTTACTGCTCGCTAGCTATTAGCTACACAGCGTTATTAGTATTCGTACTCTTGCATTTCTAGTACGTTTACTAGTTGGTCATTGAACAAACCACGAGTCATTACAACTTCATGATGATTGTTCATAACACCATATTCATCAACACCGTGTGCGATGCCATGATATGGACTTGGAATATCACGATCAAGAACAATCTCGACAATGATACGGCCTTCACTACAATACTGCATAGCAGCATGATAGCTGTTAGTCCAGTAAGTGTTAGTGTTTAAGTTGGTTGCATACTGATCAGCAACACATAATTCTGAATACTCGTTACGTGACATTGCACGATAATATTTAAATTCTGACATGACTAAATCCTCTTGGTAGTCAAATAAAAAAGACCTCTGAACCCGAAGGAACAGAGGTAATGGGAGTTATGCATCTTCTGCAAAGTAACCTTCTTTACGTAAGTTACTATAAACATTTCTAGCATCTTGCTTAGACATTGCTTGTCTAAACTGTGTAGTCTCACCATCTGAATAGTAAGACATATAGATAAGTACGACTTTATCCTGCATCTTAGGATCGTTAGTCTGCTCATCTAAAATGTTGAACAAAACTATTGATTCGTCAACTAGACCTTGCTGATGAGTTTTAGTTAGTTTATACATCATGATTAGCACTCCATAACTTTAGCTAAGAAAACACCAAGACATGATGCTGTTAATACTACTGAAACTAATGTGATTAATACGATCCATTCTGGAGACATAATAAAATCCTCTTGGTTATTAAGTTAGATGTTGAATTGCCGTATGAAGTTACATGGACTTTTGTAACCTGGATCACTTCGCTGATCAGACGTATTCGTGCTTGAACCTGATACAAAGACTTCTGTACCTCGGACCAATCGGCTGGCCTAACCATTACGTGATATACAAGATACCATGAGAGTGGACACGTTCACGTGGACACCATATCGTCTAGTATCATGAGGAGCAGCTGCAGGCTTCAGTAAACGTCAGGTTGGGTTGCGAAGCAACACAATACTTTAAGACACCAAACGTCAGGTTGGGTTGCGAAGCAACACAATGCTCGTAAGCTATTGCTAACAGCAGCAGACTACAGTAAACGTCAGGTTGGGTTGCGAAGCAACACAATGCTCTGAGATACCAAACGTCAGGTTGGGTTGCGAAGCAACACAATATACGTAGACATAATAGACACTCCTCACCATTAAGATACATAAACAACTGCTGACAAATTAATCCCTACATCTCCCCTTTATTCTAGCCTGTTAGCATCTATCTTATGTCTATATTTATAGTCTATACTCACAGTACCACACACTCACAGGTACTCACGGGTAACTCACAGGTGATACACACAGGTGACTATATGATCGTAGAGTAAGTATATAAGATCATAGAGTATACTTATAGTAGATAGGACTTATAGAAACCCCAGGACCCATAAGGGTTACAAGAAGGTTAAATAGTAGACAATGTAGGTAGACTACAAGAAACTGTAGGGAACTTTAGGATCTGATATAAGCCATTGCCCCACGGCCCACTCACAGCCACCTCCAAGTCCTAATCCCACCGCAAGATCACCGCTAAAGCACTCTAAGCTCCTATACCCTACTCACGATACACCCTCAGGATCCCTCAGATCAACCCTAAGACCTTATAATACCCACGGTGACTGGTAGTATCCCGGAGTAAATCACTGGGAGGGAGAGGATTAGGGGAGGGAGTGAGGGGAGAGTTGAGGGGGCCCGTGGGATTATTAAGGGTACTATATATTATTACCTACTTTATAGGTTGACTGAGACATAGCTGCCCTGAGCTTAGACTAACATAAGCTACCCCCTTCACCCTTAAGATCTCATAGTCTCCTAATAGTCTCCCCACAGCATCTCACAGTCACTGATAGTCTACTCCACATAGCATAATCCCTGATGTAACCCTTATGGTGAACTCTAAGGAACCCTGGGGCCACCTGAATTATATTAGCAAATAGCAGACATATAAAAATAATATAGGTATACCAAAGGGCTTTTACCCCCTTCACCATTAAGTATTATTTGTCTATACAGAATGAGGACTCATAATGACTAATAAGATTACTAAGGCTCAGGCTATTCGGCTCCTCAAGGAGAAGGATAAGCGTGATAAACTTAAAGACTACTCAACGGACTTCGCTAAGTTCGCTGAGGAGCAGATACAAATTGTAACTAAAGATGCTAGTAAGGGCTTTGTACCCTTCCATCTAAATGAAGCGCAGAAGTATATTACTGACAAGCTAGCTAAGCAGGTTGAAGAGACAGGTAAGGTTAGAGCTATAATCCTTAAAGCCCGACAACAAGGCATAAGTACGTACTGTGCAGGTAGGGTATTCTGGAAGTCTTACTTCTCACCCCACTCTAGATCTGTAGTTATGGCTCACGATAGTGCTACCTCTGATGCACTGTTCGGTATGAGTAAGAACTTAATTAAGAATATGGATGGAGATCTTAAACCTAAAGAGATAACGTCTAATGCTAAAGAGATAAAGATAAATAGCCCATGGTATAGAGATAAGGAGGCTATAGGATCTTATAGACTATACACAGCCGGTTCACCGGAAGCGGGACGTGGTACAACACCAACGATAGCTCACTTGTCTGAGGTTGCCTTCTGGACACACGATGAGAAGATACTTGCTGGTATGTTCCAAGGTATCTCACAGGCTGCAGGTACCGAGGTTATTCTAGAGTCTACCGCTAATGGTGCTCAGGGTGAATTCTACCGTCTATGGAAAGGTGCTATGGCTGGAGAGAACGAGTATATTCCTATCTTCCTACCATGGTTCTGGACTCAGGAGTATCAGAGAGAGGCACCGGAGGGGATGGAGCTCTCTTTAGAGGAGGAGAAGCTTCAAGAGAAGTATGATCTATCCCTTGACCAATTATATTGGAGAAGACTCAAAATTGCAGAAGGTGGAGAACTCAAATTCAAACAAGAGTATCCAGCAACGCCAGATGAAGCGTTCATTGTAAGTGGTAGTAACGTATTCAACACAGAGAAACTGGACGCGCTACTTCCTGCAGCAGCCCAGCGTAACATGACGTGGGATCCGCACAGCAAGATGTTTGATGAAAGCCGCGAGGGTAAACTACAGATATGGGACTTCCCAGACTTTGATAGTAACTATGTAATCGCAGCCGATGTAGCATTAGGTGTAGGACAAGATAGTTCAGCAGCTGTAGTATTAGATGCTCAACACAGAGTAGTAGCTTTATATAGAGACAATAGGATTGATCCTAGTCTGTATGGAGAGTTCCTATTCTACCTAGGGCGTTATTACAATAATGCTTTATTATGTGTAGAGAGTAACAGTATGGGTATTGCTACGCTGCAGAAGCTAGAGTCTATGAACTATATCAACTTATATAAGCAGACTAAAATAGCTAATGTCTCTAACGATGAAGGGCTACGCTTAGGTTTTAGGACAACCTCAGCATCTAAGCCTGCAATCATAGGTAATCTAAAGAACCTAATAGAGAATGAAGAGATCAACATACCATCTAACGTAATGATTCAAGAATTGAAGGATTATGTGTCTACTGCAACAGGTAAGACTGAAGCAGCACCAGGATGTTATGATGACACAGTTATGGCTTTAGCTATGGGTTGTGAAGTACTACGTACTCATTGGGATAAGCTATCTAGAAGCAATGTCTCATGGCGTCAGAGAACCGGAGCTATAGATTTTAGTAACGATACTAAGTGGCTTTGATTTGATGTAACCCTTATGGGTAAGTAAAACAATTTAGAGAAATTCTATACAGAGTCCTCGAGTCGGGCCCAGACTTAAAATGGGCAATTTTCACCGGACGGTACCGTACCTACTAGAGGTTTCATACTCTATGGCTCACGCCAAGTAGCAATAGTACAAGTCCATCTTGCGCAGATAGATTGATAGAACCTAGGAGGTTACAATGCGTTTTAACGAAGCACGATTAAATAAGTCGGCGCCTACTTCTCAAGATAAGAAGAAACCGGCGAAGACACCACAGCCTGGTCATTATACTAGTAAAGATCTTAAGAATACTAAAGATCGTCCGTTCTTAGGAGGACATCGATAATGTCAAAGCTAGGTGGTCAAAACTATAAAGAGAAAGTTACAGATGAAGCCTTAGTCAACCTTATTGACTCTGGTATCAGTAATTCAGTTGGTGATTGGCTTAACAGTTCAGACTTATCGTCTGAGCGTTTGAAGTCTACCTATGAATATGCTGGTATGGCTAACGGTCACCTAGCACCACAAGGTGTTTCAGCTATTGTTGATTCGTCAACTACTGAGACCGTTGAAGCTTATACAGCTTTAATCTGTGATTTATTTCTAAATAATCAAAAGTTAGCTCGATTTGTACCTTATGATGGTTCACCTGAATCTCACAAGATCGCGCATCAAGCGTCATTATTAACTAACCACTGCTTATTCAAACAGAATAGCGGATGGGAAACCCTACAGACTTGGATTAAATCTGCCTTGCTGTGGAAGAATTCTATCATCAGATGGGATTATGTAGAAGATTTTTGTATCGACTTTGAAGAGTATGAGAAGATATCTCAGACTCGCTTAGACGAACTACTAGCCGACGAGAACGTAGAGATCGTTGGTGAACTGCAGTATGAAAACGACTTTGACGAAACAGGTGAAGCTGAACTAGTCTACGTTGACGTACGAATTAAAAGAACAATTAACAAGTCTCGAGTTAAAATCGAGAACGTACCACCAGAGAACTTCCGTATCTCTGCAGATGCTAAGACTATTGATGATGCTTCATTCGTTGGGATTCAAACAACAATGACACGAAGTGAGATCAGACGTTGGTGGCCTGAAGTTGCTGATGAGTTAACTGAAGATGAGTGGTGCGAGTTAAGTGAAGATGGTACCTGGGCTGGAGATACAGCTAGCTACAACACAGAAGTAGCAGCACGTAAAGCAGTGACAGGTCAAGAATATTACTCTGGTGCGGACTCATTGTTTCCACTAGAAGCTAATAGAGAAGTAACTGTAACCGAATGTTGGTTAGAAGTAGATAGAGATGGCGACGGCATTGCTGAGCTTAAACATTTCATAAGGGCTGGTGAGCATATCTTACTAGAAGAAGATTGTGATATGGTTCCAATTGCAAGCTTATGTCCTATCGATATCCCATATGAGTTCCATGGTCTATCAATCGCTGATATGACTCGTAGCTCTACTTTAGCATCTACAGCTATTATGCGTGGTTTTGTTGAGAATACATACTTAACTAACTATTCACCTAAGCTAGCAGATCCTAATGTAGTAGATTTCTCTGCTCTTCAGAATATGAAGCCTAAGCAGATCATTGCTACTAATGGTAATCCTAATGGTGCAGTAGCTGCGTTAGCTCCTGATACTATATCTACAGGTACAGTTCCATTGCTGTCTCATTTACAATTAATAAAAGAACAAGCTACAGGTATGTCTAAAGCCGCTCAAGGTCTTAATGATAACTTGTATGTGTCTGGTAACAGTGAAGCTAAAATGGCTGCTGTTCAATCTGCTTCTCAAAAGCGAGTGCAACATATTGCTCGTAGATTTGCAGAGACTGGATTAAAACGTTTATGTAAAGGTGTATATCTTTGTATTCATAAAAATCAGCTAGGTGCTCAGTTACCAGTTGATGGTAGACTACTGAAGATCGATGCTTCTCGTTTACCACGTGATTTAGATTGTGAGATCTTTATCGACCTTGGTGAAAACTCAAATGCTAATAAGATTCAGAAGCTACAATCAGTTGCTCAGAACATCCTACCTCAGCTTAATCAAGCAGGTGCAGGTATGGCTGTTAAGCCTGAAGCTCCAGCAATCTTAGCAACTCAGCTAATAGAAGCCATGGGCTTAGATAGTGCAGACTTCCTAGAAGACTATACTACTGATGAGTTTAAAGAGCGTGCAGAGAAAGCAGTGCAGTCTCAATCTGAGAAAGCGCAACAAGAGCAAGAATTAGCTCAGCAGAAGTTACAAGCTGATATGGCTTTAGCTCAAGCAAACATTGCGTATACTACAGCTCAGACTAAGAATACAGAAGATGATAACACTAAACAGCTAGCAGTAAGTATTGATAAGCATTTCCAAGAATGGGCTGACTTAACTATTAAGGCAACCAAAGAAGGCACAGCTCTTCCTGAACATCCTGGATATGATCAAATCATTGCATTAGCTAGACAATTAATTAAAGGACAATAGGAGGTAGTATGATTAACCCGTTTAATATGACGATGTTATCAAACGCCGCAGGTCCTTTAGCGCTAGGTAAAGAAGAAGAGGAAGTTCCTGGGATACCAAAACCTCCTCTAGCTTCACCTAAGATGTTATTGTCTGATGCAGAACTGCAACGCAAAGCTATACCAAATACAGAAGTATTCTCTGATGATAGATATTTCAGTGGTGATAAAGCAGTAAAGGAAGTAGAGAAACGATTAGGTCGTGAGTTAGAACCTCGGTTTAAACATCTAGTACGTGAAGAAGGTTTCTTCGCAGGTAGATATATGGATGACCGTGAGAAGAACCCAGTAGAAACTGGAGGCGTCGGACAGACTGGTGAGTATTTAAATATGCCACTAAGCCAAGTGTTCAAACGTCAAGAGTCTGACTTAGCTAATATCATTCCTTCATACAACGATCAACCTGAAGATGTCAAAGCAGCTTTACTAAGTGCAAAGTACCGTGGTGATATGAAACCTAAGTTTAAATGGGTTAAGCATTTCAACAACGGCAACTATGCTGAAGCAGCCAAAGAGATACTAGATCATAAAGAATATAAGAGTCGCAAAAGTAAAGATCCGAATGATGGTGTTGTCAAAAGACTAGAACACATCTCGAATACTATAGCGGCTATGAATAAAGGAGAAGGTTAATGCCTCGTAATTCTATAAACAGTAACGGTACTTTAGATCCTGTTACAATAAGCCTTACAGCTAGTCAGATAGTAGAGTATCTAGTATGGAACCACACTGGATCTACTCTTACAGTAACTCAAGATATCGCTGATAAAGTAGCAATTCAAATCCATGAGGAAGGCGGTAATAGCTCTGACTTAGATACTGGTAGCTACAAACTAGGTCCTGATGAATGTATACATCTTGTTATTATAAACCAAGAAGGTGTATCAAACGACGTAACGTTATCATTTGAAGGTGGACATAGTCTTATCTCTACAGGTACTAGACATACACCAAATGCCACTAATTTCCCTGGCATCTATGTCGCACAAGTATAAGGAACAGTAATGAACAAATACAAGCAGTCAGCTGAGAAGAAGTTGAAAGGTGTTCATCCAGATGTTCAAGCTAAAGAAGCATTAGTAAAGGCAGAGTTCGCTAAACGTGAACGAGAAGAGTTCTTTACTGGTGCTTACGGCGAGCTAATGGTAGACTATTATTTACAGTTTTTAAAGACAGAACCACATGAGACTAAAGCTAGAGAGTTTATATACTCTTGTGTATTAGCACTTGGTGATGTTAAAGGTAAACTAGCACAGTACGAAATGTATGGTGCCAACGTTCCATTTATGGGCAACAACGAAGAGGACAACGGACAATGAGAGAAATAAATAAAGAAGCTTTGATCCATAATATCGAAGGTATGATTAACGCGCTTGAGTATGATTCAATGCGTTCTAGTGGTAAATGTAAGATGAATGCAGGTTCTCTAGTAGACCTTCATAACCTACTTGACATTTATAAGAAACAAACCACTAAACCTGCAGCAAAAACTTCAGCTGCTAAAACTACGAAGTAATCGAGGAGAATAATTTATGACAGTACACAACGAATCTCTACCGCATAGCGATGACATTCCAGGTGCTGACGCACAGTCGGAACAAGCCTTGTTAGATGCCGTTCTTTCTAGTTCACAATTTGTGGATGAAGTTGAACCGCTACCTGAAGAACATGAGCTGATTGACGACACGGCTGAACTGGAAATAGAAGACGACCAAGAAATTCCAGAAGAAGTCGATACTGACGAGGAAGTTGAGGAAGAAGTAGAAGAGCTAGAAGATGAGGATGCCGAAGAGTCTGATGAAGACGAAGACGCTACCCAAGAAGCTGATATCTTTACTGCGGATGACTTAGACTTAGATGCTAAAGTTCGTGTCAAAGTTGACGGCGAAGAATTAGATGTCTCATTTGCTGACCTATTAAAAGGTTATCAAACAGATGCCTCACTTAGTAAGAAAGGTCGTGAAATTGGTGAAGCTAAGAAACAAATAGAGGAAGAGCGTAGTGAGAAACTACAGGAAGCCTTACAACTTAGTGAAGCCTCTGCAGCAATTCTGATGAAAGAAGAAGCTAGTCACGCTAAAGCATATCATGACATTGAAGCTAAGATTCAAGCAGCTCGTGATGAGGGTGACACATTCCAAGTATCTGAACTTAAAGATGAGCGTGAGCAATTGCAAAAGCAATACTGGGAAGCTCGCAACACTCGTGAAGGATTACAAGAAAAGATTCAGACACAACAGCAAGCAGAACAAATGAAGGCATGGGAAGAGCAAGTCAATCACTTCAATCAAACTATTGACGAACACGTTCCTGGCTTCAATGAAGATCTTGCATTATCAATTCGTGAGTTCGCTATCAGTGAAGGTATCAATGAGAATATCGTAGATACTATCGCAGATCCAGTTATCGTTCGCGTACTTAATGACTACCGTAAACTAAAAGAAGGTGTCAGCAAGGGCGAAGCAAAGCGTAAAGCAGTTCCAACTAAGAAAGCTGTTCCAGCTAAGAAAGCTAAAACTGTAACTCAGAAGAAAGCCGATAAGGCTAAAATGACGAAAGCTCGTGCTTTCAAGGAAGATGCTTCTAAAGACGATCAGATGGCATTCCTACGGGAATATGCTGCTAAATCTTTAGGTAACATTTAAAAACAATCAATCAATTAAGGAGAGTCTATTATGGCTACTACAGGCGGTCGCGCAACCACAGGTCCAGCAGGAGCAGTTGCTTCTGGTACTTCTAACTCTAACGTTTCACAACGTGAAGACTTAGCAAATTTCATTTCATTAATTACTCGTGATGAGACTCCGTTCTTATCTTCTATCGGTAAGTCAAAAGCAAGTGCAGTTTTCCATGAGTGGCAGACTGATGAGCTAGCTGCTCCAGGTGACTCTAAGTTAGTTGACGGTGCAGACTTCGCAGCTCCAGGTGCTGGTGGTTCTGAGGGTGGTACTGCGTTCAACTTAGTTGGACCTAACCGTACGCGTCTTGGTAACTACACTCAAATCAATGGTAAGACTATTGCTGTATCTGGTACTCGTCGTGCTGTTGATCAAGCTGGTGTTGCTGATGAGTATGCTTACCAACTTAAGAAGCGTGGTACTGAATTACGTCGTGACGTTGAGCATGACTTAATCCACGGTTATCAGGTTGCTAACGGTTCTGGTACTCGTACTATGGGTGGTTTCCAGTCTTTCGTTAACTCTGAAGATACTTGTGTATATGCTTCTGGTACAGCTGTTGCTTCTGGTGACGCTAACAAAGGTACTACTGCTCCAACATTAGACCTAGTAGCTAACCGTGCAGCATTAGCATTATCTGATATCGATGCATCTATGCAGAAGATTTATGAAGAAGGTGGTTCTGCTACTAAGATCATGTTGTCTCCTAAGTTACGTCGTGACTTCTCTGACCTTATGGTATCTGATGCTGGTGTTCGTCGTAACATCGATGAAGGCGGTAAGTTACGTCAATCAGTAGATATCTACATGTCAGACTTTGGTGACTTGATGGTAGTTCCTAACTACATCATGGGTCTTCAAACTAATGATGGAATCGTTGCTGCTGAGAAGAAAGATTCTTGTGCATTAATCTATGATCCACAGTGGTTCGCTCTAGCTACATTACGTCCAATGGCGGAAGTTGATGTAGGTCAGAAAGGTGATTCAACTGTTGGCATGATCGTTGAAGAAACTACTTTAGAGGTTAAGAACCCTAAAGGTTGTGGTGCGATCTTCGGTCTTAAGTAAGACAGAAATAATATAATAATATTTGGAGGGACTTCGGTCTCTCCTTTATTTTTTAAAACATAACTAGGAGAAAATTATGTTAGTAATTCAAGGTTCATTTACAACCCCACCTACAGGTATTCCAGCAGGTACAGTAATCCTTCCTGCAGAGAATTGTGTATGGGGAACTCCAGCTTGGAACGACACAACTAAGAAGTATAGCATTGGCAGTGCAGTTTTTGTACAAGGCTCAACAGCTACAACTATCAATAACGCTAAGCTTGGCTTTATTAATAAGTCAGGAAGTTTTAACGCAATAGCATAATAGATATCAGAGGACATTATGAGTAAAAATATTAAGAACATTAAAACATCTGCAGGATTAAACGCTCAGATCGATACTGAAACTATGCAGTTCAAAGCAACTCAAGATCACAGAGCATTTGTTGAAGCAGCTAAGCAAGATAGAGAGATGGCAGGTACAATGAAAGATACTGGCTATAAGAAAGCTTGTACTATACCTGATATCGTAGCTATTGAAATTAATTACAAGTACGGACTAAACATTCACGATCCAATGTTCATGCATGATAAAGATGCAGTAGTAAAACTAATGAAGATTATAAGATCTGAATACCCATACTTGATGTCGTACTAGGAGTGCATCATGTCCACAAAAGATCCACGGCTTAAAAGAGCCGGAGTACTAGGTTTTAATAAACCGAAGCGTACTCCAAGTCATCCATCTAAGTCACACGTAGTTGTAGCTAAGAGTGGTGACCAAGTTAAGACTATTAGATTCGGACAACAAGGCGTGTCTGGAGCTGGTAAGTCTCCGAAGTCTGCAAAAGATAAAGCGCGTAAGAAAAGCTTTAAAGCAAGACATGCAGCCAATATTAAGAAAGGTCCAATGAGTGCTGCTTATTGGGCTAATAAAGTTAAATGGTAGGAGTAGATCATGTCACTATTTTATGATGAGCTAGTTGATCTAGTTCGCGATTGGGCAAACCGAGACACCCAAGCATTATCAGACTCTATCATTACTTCAGCTTTAAGATACTCAGCCGATGAAGCATATCGTCGTTTAGAGATACCACCACTAGAGTTTACTTCATACTTCGTACTAACTGAAGATGGTGTAGCTCCTACATACACTGGCGGAGATTCATCTAACGTTGGAGTAGGAACATTAAAGAAGATAACAGCTGATGGTATACAAGATGCTGAGATTCCTGTACCAGGTAGTCTAGTATCATTCATCCACATCAGATCTGCTGGTAAAGCAACTAGAGACGGTTCAGACAATGTCATACTAGATGCTGATGGTGTACCAGTAGTTACTCATACATACTCTGATCCAGTATTCGATCAGAAGAGTGACATAAGAACGTACTACGATTTGAACCATGATAAAGTATCATATAACTTCTGGTCACGTAAGCAAGGGTCTATCTTGTTATCAGGACACATCGATGTTGATGACGTTATTGAAGTTCACTACTATCGTAGACTAGCAGCACTTGATGCTCGTGTAGCTCTTCCAACAGGTCTAACTCTTGCAGCAGCTCAAGCAGCTCCTGAGTTATATGAAGTACTAACACCAGTTGAACATGCGGCATTGAACCCTACAACACGTAAAACATTCTCAATTGTAGAAGGTTCATATGTACGTTCAGTAACTCAAGTGTCTAACTGGTTACGAGATGAGAACGAACGTGTTCTATTATTCGGTGCACTACATAGATGCTTTGATTACTTACAAGAAGAAGATCAGAGTCAGAAGTACTACCAAAGATTCTTAAATGCTATGGATGAGCTTAATCAAGAAGAGCGCCGTCGTAAAGCATCTGGTGGTAATATCAGAGTTAACTATAGTGGTCATGGTTTTATCTAAGGAGATAGCAAATGTCTAAATCATTAGGTGGAGCATTTGGTGGTGATACTAGCCCGTCGTTAACTGATGAAACCACAGAACAACTATCTACAGAGCTTGATGCTTCAGGTAGTAGTTTTGCGATTGATTCAGTAACTAGCTTAAGTAAAAGTAAAGTAGCTAACGTCTCGACTCCTACGGAGTCCTCTGGGAGCGCTTTTACTGGAGGCTCAGTAGTTACTACCCGTAAATCAATTGGATCTCAGACGACATCAACAGGGAGCTCTGGATCATCATTCGAGCAATCTGATGGTAGTGTTACTGAGACTGAGGTAATCATAGGACCTCCTGGCCCTGTTGGACCTACTGGACCTCAAGGTCCTGCTGGACAAGATGGAGCTGATGGAGCAGATGCTAATATAGATGTTTTAAACCAAGGAACATCAGTAGCTTCTGATATTGCTACTATAAACTTTGTTGGAGATAACGTAGCTGTATCTCAAGATATAACTGATCCAACCCAAGTGAATGTTTTAGTAGAAACACTTGAACCTCAAGGTAATAAAATTTATATCCAAGATGAAGCTCCTGATGATACAGGCTTCCTATGGATACAGACTAACGTGAACAAGGACGGAGACTTTTCGTTCTGGTTCTGTGAATAAGGAGAATTAACATGGCTGGCACTATTATAGACGGCACAGGCTCTAACTATAGAGCTAAAGTTAATAGCAATAATCAATTAGAAGTAGAAGCGACTACTGAGTCGGTTTACCGAGTTGCGGTAGAAAATGGTAAAGCGTTTAACATTAACTCTTTTGATAAGACGTTATCAGCTACTTCAGGTGAGCAAGCAGTTCTTTATATTAAGAACAACTCAGATGAAGAACTAGAACTAGTAAACTTGTTTGGTGGTTTTTGGAATGTAACACCAGGATCTAATGGTATCTTTAAAATTAAAGTATATCAGAATCCAACAGGTGGAACACTTATTTCAGAAGCTAACAGAATAGATATACCTAACAGACAGGCTGGAGCTATAGAAGACTTCAATGATGTAATCGCGTACGATGCAACAACAGGTGGCCGCACATTCGATACAGTGCCTAGTACACCAAACGCTTTCTTAATTCAAGGTTCTGGAAGATTGTTTGCTAGCATCGACTTAGCTATTCCACCAGGTCAAGCTTTCGGTATCACAGTAGACACCGCAGGTGGTTCAGCAGACTACTATATTGGTTTCGCTGGTTACAAAGAGTAATCGCTATGGCTAAAGATTTAGTAAATGCTTTTGGAAAGATAACTCTTGACGAGACTCAAAGAGATACGAAAGAGTTATTACACGAGATACTGATTGAGCTAAAGAAACTCGATTTGCATCTTTCAGAATTATCAGGCTTGCGCATCAATGAAGATGATGTGAAAGACTTAGGAGAATAATATGATAATTGAATCAGGTATAGGTAATGGAAAGCTAGCTGCAGTAGATGAGGACAACCGAGTTTTAACTGCTGCTTTTAATATTCCATTTGACCATTTGATAGCTAAAGACTATCAGAAAACGTTTTACGCATTTGGTGAAGTCACTCCTGTGAACGGAACAGTAGGTGTTATCTATCTAAAGAATGAAAACCAGAGCGACATAATAGCTGTTAAGAAGTTTAAGTTAAGTCATGTTGGACTTACTGGAGGTACTGCAGTTCCTAATGCTTCTAACTACTTCAATATAGAGATGGATGCTGAATATACATCAGGTGGTTCTATTAAAGTTCCTGTTAACTTAACTAGTGGTAGTCCAGTGCTTAGCGGAACTGTGTGCTATGAGAATGGCTTCAACGCCACTGGCTCAACTGTGACTAAGAACTATCCAAGCTTAACGAATAACTTAATAGATGTAGATGGAAGTTTGTTAATTCCACCAGGCAAAGCTATTGCTGTTAACTACGTTGGAGACAATACCGGTGGGGTTATTCAAGCCGGTGTAGAGTTCTCTGTTGTAGGTGCAGATAGCTACTCAGGATAATGGCAGCTAAGTTCGAGATAAAAGGGAGTGGCAGTCGAGAGACTGTTACCGTTACAAAGCACGGTGATACCCCAACCGGACTTGTAGCTTACACTCACCCACTACTTCATCAACAATATGATGTTAAGTATCTAGTAAATAGTAAGTTTGGTAGAAATGCAGCTATCAATCCAATAGCAACAGCAGTAACCACAGAGACAATCATATACACCGAAGGTGGTGTTGAGAGTTGGACTGGCACCGATTTGACAGGTGACAATGATGTCAACTTCACAAGATCAGGAATTGCAGGAGCTGAAGGTGTTAACGTGATAGATGTAACGAACTTCAAGAACAACGATAGTTTCACATTATCTGACTCGCCAATCAACCCACTATCTTTTGAAAGATTGATGTTGAGAGTTAACATTAATGACTGGGAAACTAGAGATATCAAAGAAGTAAGAATAGCTATGTTGTCTAATAATCAACAAGTATCTTCTTCTATAAATTTATCTGACTACGTTGACACTTCAAACATAGGAACTTGGCAAGTGGCTGATATTCCAATGTCTGATTTTATTGCTCAATCAAGTTCTGTTAATGCTTTTATCTTCACGACTATAGATCAAGGTAAAGGTAGTGCGCCTGAGTACTACTTAGACTCTGTTAAGCTTATATCTACAACCACTCCAGATCTTTCAGATAACATTAGGTTCACTGCTTCAGCGGCACAAGGTCAGAAAGCTTACATCTCAAGTGTGAGATTTACAGCAGTTACTACAGGTAAGACTGAGCTAGACTCTTTAGAATTCTTTGGAATACCAGAGTTAACTAAAGGTATAGAACTAGTTTTACGGGATGATCGCCAAGTATTTGCAGCTTTAGATGCGAGAGATTTATTCTCTATACTAAGCTGGGGTGACACTCATGTAGAAGCCTTTGGAACTAATAACAATGTTACTATCATTGCTGAGATAAATCTACCTGAGGATACTTTACTCGTTGATGAATCTAAGAACCAAAGAATAGAGCTTATAGTTCGTGATGACTTATCAGGAATAACACGGTTTAATGTTTGCGCAGTTCTTAAGACAATACAACAACAATAACTACTAGAGGACAAGTAGCTAACCAATAGGAGAATTACATTGGAATGGTTTGATCTAGTAAAAGACGCAGTAATTCTTGTAGTCGTACCGGTTATATACTGGTTACGAATGCTGATAAGCAAACAAGAAGAGACCAGCAAGAGATTAGCAAACATAGCAGAAGGTCTGGCTAAATTAGAAACACTACACGGAGGTGCTTCAGCATCAATGTATAAGTCCGTATCTAAATTAACAGACCATCATCATTCAGCTAACGAATCAAGAAGATCATTAGAGAAACAGCTCAGCTCAGTAGAGTCTAAGCTTGACTTAATGCTCTCAGCACAGCTCAAGAAGGAGTAACCACGTGCCACAGAAACAACACGGAAGTATAAATGCAGTAGAAAGTATTATGATCACGATATCAGTATCTCTGCTGTCAGCATACTTTGTATCTTTACTAACAACTAACTGGCTGATCACAGCTAGCATCACCGGAATTATATTTACAGTGTCATACTTGTTAAATAAACAAATGGTGTGTAAACTTAAAAAGTCTGATAGATGTTTAGTGAATGCTAACGGACTTTTAAACTTAGCGGTAGTTAAATGCTTGTATCTTAGTAAGGTCGAAGAACCTAAAGAAACTAAGTGCAAGGAAGAAGAACTATCTTTAAATTAACATTTATGCAATAGGAGAATGCCATGAGTGTACTATCATTTATAGGTAACTTGCTTTCTGGTGGAGCGGTTGATAAGATCATTGACTTAGTAGGCGATTACCAAGATAAGAAATTAACTAAAGATCAACTTAAGTTTGAGATTGAAACGTTAGCTGAAAGAAATGCTCATGAGCTATCTCTTGCTCAAGTTGATTTAAATAAAGAAGAAGCTAAAAGCGACGATACTTTCGTGGCAGGTTGGCGCCCGTTTATAGGTTGGGTATGCGGATTAGGTTTCGCATTAAACTTCTTAATAGCACCATTGTTCACTTTCGTAGTTGCAACATTAGGTGTAACAACAGCTGATGGTTCAGCAATAATATTCCCACAAGTTGACTTAGCAACAATGCTACCTGTTCTATTAGGTATGCTTGGACTAGGTGGACTTCGTACGATTGAGAAAACTAAAGGCGTTTCTCGAAGTAAACTATAAGGAGGTCACATGGGTTCAATAATCCCAGTAGGCAATTTACATACAATTGGCATGGTCAAAGATTCACCAAGCGTTACTATACCACCTTCAGGTTTTACTTCAGCAGTGAACGTACGTTTTAAAGATAGTTCAGTAGAAAAAGCAACAGGTAGTCAGAACTTAATAACTAAGGCTGACCTTGCTCCTCTATCTGATTCATTTGATATAAAATATGTAGCAGCATGGAGCAACCCAAACATTGCACCACTGAGTCTGTACTACGTAGTAGTTGTAACAAATGGAAATGTAGATCAACTGTATCTATTGAACGCTCAGACAAAGAGCTACACATCCTTGAATTATACAGTGACGTCAACATCTAGCTGGCAGCATACTATATTTCAAGGTGGATATGCTATAGTTTTAAACAATGGAACATCTAGGCCTGTTTACATACTAGATGAGAAAGGCAATACTAATGCTAGCTTTCTAGAAGCTTATGAACTTCCTGGATGGGATTCATACAATGCAAAGATTGATAAGATAAACGATCAGTATGATCCACTAATCCATATACCTGACTTTGATATAGGTGAAGAAGTAGACTTCACAGCTAACGATGTTGTAGTAGACGTTATCAGTGGTGCAACAGGCGCACGTAAGTTTCGTCAAGTACTTCAAGGTGAAGGAACAGAACAGCAAGCTACTTTATTCTTTGACACAACAACAAATACTCACGTTGTTTCACTGGCACTAGCGCCAGGCGGTGTAGGTGCAGGAGCATTTACTGAATTCTTAGAAGACGGTGATAACGTTATTATATCTGTAAGATCTATTGATACCGTTCAAATAAGATGTGGTGTAATAAAAGCTTGGGGCGATAAGTTAGTCGCAGGTAACCTCACAGAGATAGATAGTCCCACAATAGCTTCAGTAGCAACTGATGGTTCTCGTATCATAACATTCACTAGAGATCACAACTTCGTAGTAGGTGACAAGATACTTCTTACTCAACCAGCTAAGATATACTACACTATAGGAAGCATACCAGCTTCTAATCAGATACAAGTAACAGCACAAATACCAGCAGGTAACTACGCAAATGCTAGATATACTATTGTGTCTGCTAAGAAAGGTATTAGAGATTTGCCAGGTGTAATTAGAATATCTGACGTGGCTGCTCCAGGATCAATTCCTAATAACTGGAACCCATACTCAGCTGGCGTATCTACCGCTGATGAGTTTCAATTAGCAACTACAGGTATTGTCACAGAACTAGCAGAGATGCAAGGTAACTTGTATGTGTATACAAACAACTCTATACATGCTATTGTGCCTACTAATAACTCATTTGCTCCTTACATTGCACAGGATATTTCATACTCCTATGGTGCTTTAAGTGAAGGATCAGTACTAGAGTTTAATGGTGTCCATATAGTAGTAGGAAGTAACGATATCTATAAGTTCTCTGGTCATCCAGCTTCTATAGAATCGCTAGCTGCTGACAGAGTACAGAGTTACTTTTATGAAAAGCTTAATACTGAAAAGCTAGATAACATGAAGCTGTTGTTTAACAGATCACAGAATGAAGTCTGGATAGTTTATCCCAACAAGGATAACAACGCAGATGGTCTAAATAATGAAGTGTTAGTATGGAACTACAGATTTAATGTTTGGTCTGAGTTTGATATTCCAGCTTTTGTATCAGTTGATATGGGTCCTAGTCTAGACTGGGATGGAACTACGCTTGGTGCAAATGTTAACCCAAATATTCTTAGACCTATCCTGACAGATGGTAAAAGCATATATGGAGCAGACTTCAAAGGCTACTACTTAGATCATCTAGGTAACACTTACGAGAGTTATGTGACGCGGGTAGAAGCTCCACTTACTCCAGAGTTTGACGTTGAAAGCGTAAACTCTACAGTTCTGTGGGTTAATAAAGATCGCTTTGATAAACCAGATGTTGACTTAGAATTACGATTCAGAGGTACTAATGTGCTAGATGAAACGTTTGCAGAACCTCTATCAAGTTCTACATTACCTAATATAAACTCTACGTTTACTGTTGGTAAAGAGTACAAGACAGATTCAAGGTTCTCTGGAAGATTCTTAAGCTATAGAGTAACAGACTTAGCTCAGTCAGGTAACGGCTGGAGACTTAGTGGTATGCAGTTTGATATTGGTAAAGGAGGAAGAAGATAATGGCAATAATCAGACCTCCTGTTACGGGAGATATACAATTAGATTCTTGGATGAACCAAGTGAACACAGCCTTGGCAAGTAGCCAGGGCGCTCCTGTGCAAGTTGAAGTAAACACAGGCACTGGTGGTTCTACTGGTGGTTCCACAGGTGATGTAGTAAATGCAGTAACTCTTATTCTATATAAGGCTTATACTTCTAGTATACTTCCACCTACAGAAGATCTGTTAATTGATACTCAATATACTTATGCTACCGGCTTATTTGAGAAAGTAGTATCTACTCAAGACCTGAATGGTTGGTCTAGAATACTACCTGTATCGGATAAGTTTATATTCGCTATTCAAGTAAATATAGCAGACACCGCAGCTGTAGAGTTAATACCAGCAAATGCTTGGTCTACTCCTGTTCGCGTGTTCTCTAACGCGACTGATAGAATAGATGTGCGAGTAGCTACAAATAATGGTACAGCATTACGTTTTGATGGTGCTAGTACTACGCTTAAAGCAGTAGTGTCTAGAGAAGGCTTTGATGAAAGTGATTTAGCCCACACTCAGTATGACTACGAATGGACTGTACCGAGCGGAGAAGTAGTATGCGTTGATGCAAGTAGAAATGTAATCAACAGTGGACAAAGTCCATTACTAGCTACTGGAACTCCAGGTGCCTTGTTCTGTAGCATCGGAACTCCCGCATCATCAACAGAAGCCAATGACATACATGGCTCTGCATTAAGAGAAATAACAATTGGATCTGAAGATATCGATAAATCACAACCGATACAACTTCAGGTTTCTAATATACCAGATTAAGGAGAAACAATATGGCGCGTATAGCAAGAGGGGCAGTAACCATTGTAGATATTAACGATGGCTCAAACCCAATAGCAGCGGTACTCACGAACCAAAACCATACATTTGCAGCTAGCTCTTCTGGCGTAGTAGATACTGCAACAAGGCAGTTATTCAGCACAGAAGCAATAGTCTACATTGGTAGCACATTAGCGACATTAAACACAGATGGTAACGTTCAGAATAACGAGTTTAGAATTAAACCAGTAGGCGCTGGAGCAACAGACACTAAAGTAACTAGTGGTACTGGTTGGTCTGTAGCTGTAGATCCTGCAACAGGTATTCTTACAGTAGCAACTATACCTACTACGAACGTAAACTCTTGTACTGTACAAGTTGCAGTAGAATATAAAGATCCAGCGCAAGGATCTACAGGAACCGTACTTCTGACACTAACACTAGTTAAGGTCAATGAAGGTGCAGGTGGTTCTGTTATTAGCTTAACAGCAAATAAGCAAGCTTTCTTTGCAGAAGCTGATGGAACATTCTTAGCTACTGGCAACGGTGACGTAGAGTTTACTATCGTAACTGATGGTTCTCCAGGTTCTCAAACCTATGAAACATCTTTAAACGGTAACCCGTTCTCGGCTGTAACTTCAGCTTCGAATGTAGCAGGTGGAATAAAAGGTTTTGATGATGACACCACTGGTGTCTTTACTACGACTGGAACTATTCCTGTTAACGCTCAACGTCTTCTTGTATCTAAAGAAAACCTAGGCGCAAACGATACTTACGCTATAAAAGTATCAGGTGCTACAGGTGGCTCAGATGTTATCACTGTCGTTAAGGTCAGAGATGGAGCAGTAGGTGCTGCAGCAATCAATGTAGCTATAACTTCTAGTGTTGGTGGCGTTGTCTTTAAAAACAACAGTGGTTCTGCTAAAACTTTATCAGTTGTAGTAACAGATGCTAAAGATGGAAGCACGTTAACTCCTACTAGCTACCAGTGGTTGAAGAACGGATCACAAATAAACGTTGACAACTCAACCAATAGAAATGTAGTAAGCACCGGTGGTGAAGCAGCTAATGGTTTAGCTTACTCTACAATTGTAGTTGGACCAGAGGATGTAACCGATAATAGTTCAGAAGAGTTCTCTTGTATTGTTACCGTTCCTGATTAAGGAGAAATAATATGTCTAGAACAGCAAGAGGTGTGATAACCTTATTTGATGTTGCTGATGGAGATGATGGACTACCAGGATCACCTGGAGCACCTGGAGATCCGGGTGCCGATGGCAACGCTGGAGCAAGAACAGCAGTTAGGTATCTGTATAGAGAAACAGCTTCTGATACTGTGCCAGCTGCACCCAGTGCAACTATAACTTGGTCGACAGGTGCTTTATCAAGTATAACTTCTGGTTGGTCTGAGACACCACCTGAGGTTGATGCAACAGGCACCAGTAGGCCTTGGGTTTCTACATTAGTGTTCTTTCAAGCTAGTGCAGCAACTCAAGCATCAACAACTGTAGACACCGGTACAACTCCTTCTAAAGGTTTTGTATTTGATGGAGTAGTAACCTTCACTAACACTGGAGACAATGGTGGTATCGCAGCAACTGATGGAACGACAAGTAGAACTTTATTAACTCCAGCTTCAGTCGGTGCCTCAGGAACTACTACTATCAATGGTGGCAGAATAGATACCAACACATTGAATGCAAATAGAATACAGACTAACACTCTGACATTAAGTCAAGTGACTGACCAGTCTGATGCTGGTGGTTCTATAGAGTTTACAAATAACTTAATAACAATAAAAGATGCTAGTAGTAATATAAGAGTTAAGATTGGTAAATTAACGTAATCAATAAAGGAGGATGCTATGTATCATAATGTATCAAAAGCAGATTTTATTTCGGTAATATCAAAGACAAATGAAGAAGTCTTAGCAGCTGTTGGTGGAATAGAGACAATTAGCTCCTCTGATGCTGACTTCTATTTATCTGAAGATAAGTTATCTGGCTTTGGAATTGCAGCAGAAGGTTGCACAATAGGTGTATTCATACTTCAAGGCTCCATGCAAGATCTTCTAGATGCTGCTAAGAAACATGGAGCAGAGTATGGAATGGTCACAAACGTTAAAGTATTAAACAACTATCTTAAGTATAACACTAAGATAGTAGAGCAACATAGAGATGCACTAGGCCCAGGCAAGCACTGGACAAAAATAACTTGGAAGTAATAGGAGGCTAGCATGGCTTTAAAGAATGTCAACATAGCAAACCAATCTACAGGTGCACAAGCTTACACTAGCTCTCCAGGTAGCTACACAGCCGCTCAGATTAATGGTGCATTTAGTAATAGTTCTACTGCTCCACCAACCAACCCATTGTCAATCACGCAAGGTGATACAATTGAAATGGATTGTTATGAAGGTCAATCAATGTTCTCCGTGGAGTTCCGCGCAGATCCTAATGACGTCTTCATTCCTGGAAATACAGGTGAGCAAGCTTCTGGTACAGATACAAACAATGGATCAGGACAGACTTGGGCTACTCTTCCAGTATCCGGAACTTGGACAGTAACTTCTGCGAATACTGGTACCTACCCAATAAAGATAGTACAAAGAACTTTTACAGATCCAAAAGCTAGTCTTGTTACAAATACTAAATATTTATGGTTTACTGTAGTCAGCTCTGGATCTGCACCAACTTCTTTCACTACTCAACCAGTGTGGAATAGTGGTAATGCAAATAGCGGAGCTACTGCTAGCTTATCAACATCACCAGTTGCAAATGGTTCTCCAGCTCCAACGTATAGCTATTCAGAATCGAGTTCGCTACTTAGTATAAACTCTAGCTCTGGTGCCATTACTTGGGATAGCGCTAATACCTCTACTAGTTCAAGAACTGCAACTGTAACTTGTACCGCGACAAATGCTTCAGGTTCATTTAACACTAATAGAACAGTCACCCAGCTAGGTGGACCAGGCGTTTCTGGAGCCTATGCATACTCTCAAGAAGTATCCAGTGGAGGCACAGAGTCTCCATCAGGTAGTCCAACATTTACTGGAACTGCAGGAACATGGGCAGTAACTTCTGCCGGTGGCAGTAGCACTAATGGAGCAACAATAAACACGTCAAACGGAACTATAACTTGGGCATCCAACTCAGGATCTAGTGCTAGGTCTGTTACAGTTTATAGACAAGTTACAAGGAATGGTTACTCTAGATGGTTAACAGTAGGTACTGCATCTCAAGAAGGATCAGGTGGTTCAGGTGGTGGAACTTCATCTACCATAACACAATCTCAAACATACTCTACCGTCAGAACAGAAGGTAACAACTATATACAGACAGCTTCAAATGGAGCGGTGCGTACTATTTTTGATATAAGCTCTAGTGCTTCATCAGGAACTGAAAGTGTTACAAATGCAATCAACAGTAACTCTCACACTATCTCTTATAATCCAGGCAGTACTGGAACTTATAGCTTCACTGTTAGACGTCGCGATCAGTCTGCTGTATACGATCCGTTTGCTGAATTTTATTTATGGCAAACAGATACTACTACTTTATATACGTACACAATAACTGTTAATCCATCAGCTCCAAGTGCAGATACATCTGTTACAGTATCACAATCATTTACTTCTGGAACAACAGCTTCGGCTACAGTCTCAGGATCTGGTGGTAGTGGTGGAACTACAACATACATACTTAAAACTTCTTCAGCCACACCAGCTGCAGGAGATGCTGCATGGCAATCGTCTAACTCTTACACTGGGTTAACTCGTAATGTTACTTACTATGGGTGGACCAAGAGATCTAACGTCTCTGGTAATGCAATATCATCTGTTGGTTCAAAAACAATGGCGTACAACACGGGTTCAACAGCTGGTTTTGTATCTAACTCATCGAGCACTACTAACAATTTAATTGAGCTAAGTGGTAGTGAGTCTACTTTCTTAGTCAAGTTTAGACTCTTATCAAGTACGAGTCAATATAGGTTAGTTAATGGTGGCTCAGTAGCTAGAGACTGGTTTACTCCGAACTCTACTGAACAATCAAGTAGTGGTTCGAATGTTAGTGTAACAAACCGAGGTGCAGGAACTTATACTCTGCAATCAAGACGTCCAGTTGCTAATGGTGGTAATGGATCTACAACGACTAATGTAGACACAGTTGCAGTTACAACTCCTGTATCAGGTAATATAAACAGCACTGCAGTTGTAGTGCCAGGTGGTACTGTAAGCATCACTGGTTCTGTAGTTAACTTAAGTACTGGTACAAATATTAACTGGACAGTAAAACGTAACGACACTAATGCTACAATTAATAGTGGAACAGTAACTACTACAGAAGATAATGAAAGTATAGCTACCTCAGTAGCAGCTCCAAACAATGGATCAACAAGCATTGGATATACTTTATCTTGGTCTGGTGGTTCGTTTAGTGGAAGCGCTACGACGACTACAACGATACTACAAGGTACTATCAGCTATGCTACTAAGAACGCTGCATCAGGTAGTGTTGCAGTATCAGCATCTGGTAACTACTCAAGTATAGGAACATGGACTGAAAACAGTTCAGCAACTACAATTAACTCTAGTGGAACGTTAACATGGCTTCACAATGAAGGATCTGCATCTAGGACTTCTACCGTTGGAGCTACAATAAGCTTAAGTGGAGTATCAAGAACTATATCAACAGTTGCCTCTCAACAAGGTGGTGCAACCATCGGGTTAAGTTATGCTAATGTAAACTCAAATATTACTACTCAAGGTGACAGTACGACCGGAACATATAGTTCTGTGAGTTATGCTAAGCTTTCAGGTGATGCTGCTGGTACTGTCAACAGTTCTACAGGTGTAGTGACTTGGAGTTCAGTCAATGAAGGCACAGCTGATAGATCAATAACGGTTAGAGCTACAGCCTCGCGTAACGGAGACACTGATACAGTAGATGCAACAGCTACTCAACTTGGTGGAGCATCAGTCTCTGGATTTAGCTATGCTACTAAGAATGCAGCAGCAGGGTCTGTCAACGCTACAATAACTACCACTGGTTCAGTGTCATATGCTAGAGTATCAGGAAGTACAGCTTGTACTGTTAACTCTAGTACGGGTCAAATAACATGGACGCTTAATGAAGGAACTGGTTCTCGCACAGCTACAATAAGAGCTACAGTGACACGAAATGGTGATACAGATACTGCAGATGCAGTGGCTACACAACAAGGTGGTGCTGCTATAACATCTTTCAGCTACGGCACTAAGAATGCTGTAGCAGGTAGTGTTAACGTTACCATTGCAGGTACGTACTCTAGTATCAGTTATGCTAGAGTATCAGGAAGTACAGCTTGTACTGTTAACTCTAGCACAGGTCAGATCACGTGGACAGCTAATGAAGGAACAGGTAGCAGAACAGCTACGATTAGAGCTACTGTTTCTAGAAATGGTGATACAGATACATCTGACGTCGTTGCTACTCAACAAGGTGGAGCTTCAGTTTCATTAAGTTACAGTAACATTGCTGCATCTGGTGGAACTCAAAACGCCAGTCCGGGTGGTACATACTCTAGTATCAGTTATGCTAAACAGTCTGGAGATGCTAACGCTTCTGTTAATACAACAACAGGTGCTGTTACATGGCCACTGAACGAAGCAGCTAGTTCTAGATCTTGCGTCGTAAGAGCTACAGCTTCTAGGAATGGAGATGTAGATACTGTGGATGCAACAGCTACTCAGTTAGCAGGTTCTTCTATAACATCTTTTAGTTATGCTACTAAGAATGCTACTTCTGGAACAGTGAACCCTTCAATAGCAGGAACATACTCTAGTATTAGTTACTCTAAGGTCTCAGGATCGTCAGCCGCTACTGTTAACACTACAACAGGTGCAGTGACTTGGACGCTTAATGAAGGAACAGGTAGCAGATCTTGTGTCGTAAGAGCTACGGTAAGCAACAATGGTGATGCAGATACTGCAGATGCTACAAGTACACAACAAGGTGGTACCAGTCATACATTATCTTATGTTGATAAAAACTCTAGATCTGGATCAGTAAGTCCTACAGTTAGTGGAACATACACTTCTATATCATATAGTAAGCTTAGCGGTGATTCTCAAGGATCAGTTAATGCTTCTACAGGAGCGGTGACATGGGCTTCTAACAATGAGAGCACTAGCTCAAGATCAATAACAGTAAGATCTGTAAGTACTAGAAATGGTGATAGCGATACTGTCGATGCAACTTGTACACAATTAGGAGGTGCTTCAGTATCTCTAACAGGTGCTACTAGAAATGCAGCAGCAGGTACATCTACACCTAGTATAAGTGGTACATACAGTGCTGTAAGTTACTCTAAGGTCTCAGGATCATCAGCTGCAACAGTTAACACTTCTACAGGTGTAGTCACTTGGACAGCTAATGAAGGTACAGCCTCAAGATCTTGCGTCATTAGAGCTACTGCTACTAGAAATGGAGACACAAACACCGCTGATGCAACTATGACGCAGCAAGGTGGAGCTAGTGTAGCTTTAAGTTATGGAAATATCAATGCTAATGTGTTAACGCAGTCACCAACAGTCTCAGGTACGTATAGCTCAATATCATACTCTGAGGTTGGAACACAGAATAACGCTTCTGTTAATTCAAGCACAGGTGTAGTCTCTTGGATAAGCGCTAACCCTTCTACTTCAAGCAGATCAATAACTGTGAGAGCTACTGTTTCTCGTAATGGAGATACAGATACTGTAGATGCAACTCAGACTCAACTAGGCGGAGCTAACGTTTCACTCAGTTATGGGACTAAGAACGCTACATCAGGAGATCAGTCACCTATTGTGAGTGGTACATACACTTCTGTGAGTTACTCTAAGGTCTCAGGATCTTCAGCAGCAAGTGTCAATACTTCTACAGGAATAGTTACTTGGACTCATAATGAATCGTCTAGTTCTAGATCTTGTGTAGTGAGAGCTACTGCTACTCGTAATGGAGATACTGCAACTTCTGATGCTACGGCAACTCAGCAAGGTGGAGCATCTGCGACATTGAGCTATGCTGATAAGAACTCTAGATCAGGTGATGTAAGTCCTACTATCAGTGGAACCTACACTACTTTAAGTTACTCTAAAGTGTCTGGTGATTCTCAAGGATCAGTTAACAGCTCAACTGGAGTGGTGACGTGGGCTTCTAATAATGAAAGTACTGCATCTAGATCTATCACAGTTAGAGCTACCGTCACACGGAATGGTGATAGTGATACTATCGATGCGACTTGTACTCAGTTAGGTGGAGCATCAGTATCATTAAGTTACTCTAATGTTAATGCTAACATCACAACGCAAGTGGATACTACAGGTGGAACATATTCTTCTGTCTCGTATTCTAAACTATCGGGCGATGCAGCTGGTACAGTAAACTCTAGTACAGGTACTGTGACTTGGTCTGGAACTAACGAAGGCACTTCGGCTAGATCTATATCAGTCAGAGCTACAGCTACTCGTAATGGAGATACGAACACAGCAGATGCTACAGCTACCCAGAATGGTGGTGCAACTGTTTCATTAAGTTATGTAAACAAGTCAGCAGCCTCTGGAACTGTGAACGCTACTATTGGCGGAACACATGACTCTATATCTTTTGCTAAGATATCAGGTGATGCCGCTGCTACTGTTAACACAAGTACAGGTGCTGTGACGTGGACTGCGAACGAAGCTACAGCAAATAGATCATGTGTAGTTAGAGCTACAGCTTCTAGAAACGGTGATACAGATACTGTGGATGCTACTAGTACTCAGTTAGGTGGAGCGAGTGTAAGCTTGTCATATTCTAACTTGAGCTCAGGAACTACTACAAGATCACCAACAGTCTCAGGTACCTATGATACTATAAGCTATGCTAAGCAGTCTGGAGATGCAGCAGGATCTGTTAACTCTAGTACTGGTGTAGTTACGTTCTCAAGCGCAAATGAAACTGGCTCAGATAGAACAATAACTGTCAGAGCTACTGTAACTAGGAATAGTGATACAGATACGTTTGATGCTACTTGTAAGCAGTTCGCTGGAACAAATGGGTCGTTCAGTTATGGAACTAAGAACGCTGCAGCAGGAGGAATAAGTCCTTCTATCACTGGAACGTATAGTGGAGTTACTTTCTCTAAACTTTCAGGATCATCAGCTGCAACAGTTAACACTTCTACTGGTGAAGTCACATGGTCTATTAATGAAGGAACTTCTGAGAGATCTTGTGTCGTCCGTGGTGTCTTCACGCAAAGTGATGACTCAGATACAGTAGATGTTAATTGTACGCAACAAGGTGGAGCTACAATAACCTTAAGCTATGCTTCAGTTAATCCTAACATAACTACTCAGTCTGACTCCACTGGCGGAGTTCAAGATACTGTGACCTACACTAAGATCTCAGGAGATGCAGCAGGTGGAGTTAACTCTAGTACCGGTACTGTTACTTGGTCTGGAACAAACACCTCAACTAACTCAAGGTCTATCACAGTCAGAGCTACAGCTACGCGTAATGGAGATACAGATACAGTAGATGCTACGGCTACGCAGTTAGGTAACGTATCAGGAACATTAAGCTACACAACTAAGAATGCTGCAGCTGGGACAGTTAGTCCTACTGTAGGTGGAGTGTACTCAACTGTTTCTTATTCTAAAGTCTCTGGCTCTAGTGCTGGAACAGTGAATACAAGTACCGGTGTTGTTACATGGACTGCAAATGAAGGTACAGCAGATAGATCTGTGTTAGTTAGAGGTACATTCTCTAGGAACGGACAGACTATCACAGTAGATGCTACATCTCTGCAACAAGGAGGTGCAAGTATCTCTAGCTATAGCTATGCTAATAAGACCGCTCCAGCAGGAACTGTCTCGCCTTCTATAACCAGTACAGGTACTTTAAGTTACTCTAAAGTATCAGGATCTTCAGCAGCTACTATAAACTCTTCTACAGGTGTTGTCACATGGACTGGCAACGCAGGATCTCAGAGATCCGCAGTGTTTAGAGTTACAGCTACTCGTAACGGAGATACGGATACATTGGATGCTACAGCAACACAACTTGCTCCTAGCACCTTGACAGCATCCATCGGTTCAGTAGGTTCTACAACGCCGCTAGAAGGTACCTCAGATGCACTCACTGGATCTGCAACGTTAGATGCAGGTGTTACTATCACTTCATGGACTTGGTCATCTACAGGACCAATCACGTTGTCCTCTACAAGCTCTCAGAATACTACAGCTACATTTACTGATGTTACTGTAGATACAGCTGGTAGTGTGACTCTTGATGTAGTTGATAGTTTAGGACGGACAGATAGCGTTACACAGAACTTTACTATTCTCTTAGACAACCAAGCGCCTGTAGCAGTACTAACTGCCCCAGCAAGTGGTGAAGAGGGAGATCCGGTAAATGTTAGTGGAGCTGGTTCTAGTGATGCTGACGGTCACTCGTTAACTTATGCTTATACTGCTACAGATGGAACTAACTCTTTCAATAGAGCAGCTTCATCAACTGCAACTTGGTCATTTACTCCAACGGTTGCAGGAACTTATACAGTAACCTTAACTGTTAACGATGGTTATGCTTCAGTGAATGCGCAGAAAGATGTGATAGTCACAGAAGTTAATAACCCTCCGACTAGTTCAGCTGGAGAGTATGGCATTGAGATTATCAAAGCAAATGGTGACGTATCACTAAATGGTAATGAACTGTTAATAAGATATGCAGGGAACTTAGATGTATCTTCAGGATCTGGTAGCACTAATGTTACAGTGCCTGAAGCCGCAACTGAGATATTACCTATAGGATCAGGTGCAGCTAACTCTAGCTCTGCATCAGGTGTTGAGTACACGGTTACAGGAACAACAACAAAAACAGTAAGCGTGACCGACAATGGTTCAGCTAGTGAAGTTGGTTTATTTATATTTAAGTAGGAGGAAGTTATGGCTTTTGGTATTGAACTAAGAAACAGTGATACTAACCTAGTGTTAGATGAAGACAATCCAGTAGTTGTCGTCACTGAGAAAGGAACTCGAAACAATAATACTGTCAGCTCAATAACTTCGGTAAACGATGATTCAGGTGGGTGGTATAAGATAGACTCTGAGGATACATGGTTCTCAACCATAGTGTTGTCTAGCTCTTATTCCACTCCACCAATCTTAGCCATCAGAAATGGTGGTGGAGGTTATGGAGGCGCGTTACCTAAGGCTACTGTATATAAACATAACAGCACAGACTATAACAGGATCAGAATGTACTCGCCTTCTCCCACGAAGGTTGAGTGGATTATCTGTGCTTCAAGCTCTACTGTAACACCTACTGTTGATTCAACTCAGGACTACGGTATTGAGATAAAAGATTCTAGTAATAATAAAGTATTTGACTCTAGATGGGTAGACATTGTATCCTTAGTAGATATAGTGTCTATGCCAGATATAAGTCTTACTATATCAGGAGCTGGTACTCAGAGTCTCAGCACTTCACCAGCGAGTTCAGATGTAACAGTTGCTAACTCACCAGGAAGTTTCTATGCTGTGAGTGGATTATCAGGTGTAAAGAGTGTCAGTGAGTATGAAATGGTAGAACCAGGATTTAGCTTTATCTACGGCGGTGGTAACTTTATACCGACAGTAGCTCCAGTTAATGATACTACTTTGAAGATGACAGCAATAAGAGCAAGTAGAGGACCTGTAAATGGTAATGCTTCTTCTGGCATACTGCAAGATGCTAATGCAGAATACGGTGGACAAGTGTTAATACTCAGGTATCTTAACTTTTAGTTTGTTGTAACCCTTATGGGGACAATGGGTAATCTATACCTATAGTATACTTAAGGGGACATTATGATACAACTACTTACAGCTGGTGATATACTAGCATGCAGTAATCTTATGAGCGATACATGGAACATGGATGAATACCAAGGATACGATAGAAACGAAGGGTATTGGATACAAGGACTTATTAATGTAGTTAACCAGCAAGCATCTGGTAATAAGAATTACTTAGCTATTAAAGCTGTAGATAGCAATAACAATATTACAGCCTTTATGCTATGCACTGTTTACAATGAGGATTACTCAGGTAAGCCGGTGATGGATGTAAAAGATATGATCGTAGACTATACATTAGGACGTGAGCAGAATGCTAAAGATGTTATATCTTGCTTCAGCTACATGGTGGATTATATTAAAGAACACAATTGCACAGACTGGCGAGCTGATACTATTCACTCAGCAGAACATGCAAAAGCATATGTAGAGTTTCTTAATAAGAACTTTACTGGTTATATTAGATACGGATTTAGGGGAACAGTATGAAGACTTGTTCTAAATGCAAGGTTGAGAAAGAATACTCAGAGTTCCATACGGACAAGAGTAAGAAAGATGGCTATCGTTATGAATGTAAAGTCTGTAAGCGTGAACAGCTGCGGGCTTCTTACCACAAACATAAAAGCAAACGTGTAGCTAAAAACAAATCAGATAAATAATTAGGAGATTATAATGTCTAAGTATGGTAACTCATTTGAACAAACAGACTTATCAATTGGTCTGGACTACTTGCCAGCAGAAGTTGCTCGAGTAGTAAATAAGAATATCGCCAACGGTGGCGGTGGTGGTGGACAACAAACCACATCAACATCAATTGATCCAGATATTAAACGTCATGTTACTCCTGTGTTAGGCGATGTTCGTCGTCTGTATGAATCAGGTAAACTAGGTCAAGTAGCAGATACTGCTGGTATGCAAGATGCATTAGACCAAACTGGTAACATGGCACAACAAACAATGCAAGAAGGCTTAGGTGCTGAGAACTTAGTGAATGCTATGCGAAACACTGAAGGTCAAATTCAAGGCGCACAACAAGGTGCTTTAGGTTCTGCAAGAGCTGATCGTGCTCGTGAAGCTGCTGTGTTAGATCGCGGTATGGAATTATCTGCTGCTGATCAACAAGCTAAACAACGTGCTGCAGGTATCTTAACTAACGCTGAGCAAGCTAAACGTGGTCTTGAACAAGAAGGTCTTGATAGCGAAGCTAAAGCTGCTGAACGTTTCTTTGGTTATTTAGGTTCTGCACCACAAGGTCAGACTCAAACTTCTCAAGGCGGAGGTGGTAAATAATGGCAGTCGCAAAAATTAACCCAGCTTTAATACAACAAGGTGGTGGTGGTGATCCACTACTAGGCATGCTAGGAACTATAGCAGGTGGTGCACTTGGCACTGCTGTTGGTGGTCCATTAGGTGGACAGATTGGTGCATCATTAGGTGGACAGCTAGGTGGTAAAGGTACCGTAGACTTGAAGAGCACGTTGGCTTCAGCTGCAGGTTCTACTCTTATGGGTAAAGCTACAGAAGGTCTAACTGGTATGATGTCTGGTGGTGCTGAGAAAGCACTTACAACAGATCCACTAACTATGCCTGATGTTCCTAAGCAACTAACAGCAAGCTCTGTTGCAGCTGATGCAGTTACTCCAAAGGCTGCAGCACCAGCTATGCAAGCTTCAGTTGAAGGTCTATCTAACATTACTCCACAAAGCAACACAGTGAATCCATTAGCAGGACCATTAACAGTTCAGCAGATGGCTAACACTAATGGAACTCAGTTTAATGGCTTTAAAAATAACCCACTATTTAAAGGTGTCTTAGGCATTTAAGGAGATACTATGACTTGGAATCCAGATTGGTCTAGACAGTATACACAAGTCTACAATATTCCACAACCTCAAGTATCTTTTGGTAACGTAGGTATGACACCAGGAGTTACTATCCCAGAGACGCAGATGCCTCCAACAGGTATGCCAATGCCTCAACCGGATATTGGTGTAACTCCTCCAACGACAGCTGAGCAAGCTCCAGTAGCTCCAGTAGCAGATGATCCGTATGCAGATCCAATACCTGACTTTCAGCCTGGCTTTAGGTTAAGAAATCCTAAGCCACAAGTTCCAGCACAAGATCCTGTGAGTCCACCTCAAAACGAGGTACCAGTGGTTCAACAACCACCGGCTCCAGTTTATACACCTCCAGCTACACCGACTCCGCCTCCAGCAGCACCTCCAGTTGTGACTGCTCCTCCTACAACACCACCTATAGTTAATCCTATAGTCATTGGTGGAGGAAACACTACAACAGAAGCGAGTGCAACAGGTGGTGATATCATAAATGCAATAGATCGTGGAAACATGGTAACTATGCCAGGATTAGATGGACCTGTTAATGGTCAATCAGGATTGGGTGATGGTTCAAGCATAGGCGATCCGTACGGCGCTGAAGTTCCTGAAATAAGAACTATAGATATGACAGCGGCAGGTGATGAGCTAGTTAGACCTGAAGATCAAGAGATTGGTGGAATAAAAATTAATCGCTACTTTGATAGCAAAATGAAATAGGAGATAGTTATGAATCAAGTAAAGAAAATGACTGTCAAAGATAAAGATGGTAACACCATTACTCAGGAGTTTGACATTCCAAAGATGTTAGATCCTCAGCAAGCTCAAGTGCCACAGCCTCAAGTGCCGGAGTTGATGACGATGCCAGTTGGTCAGATGCAGCAGCAAGGTCTAGAGTATATGGCTAGTAACGCTGGTGTTCCACAGCAACAAGCTCAACCTGTAAGTCAGACTACTTATAATGATATAGATGAGTTTGCACAAGAGAATGTTGGTGATGGTCGTGTGCCGTTTCAACCTACCTCCAACTCTGTTCCTAGACCTCAACAGCAAGTTCCTTTATATAATGATATAGATGAGTTTGCAGATGTTGAAGTAGGTGATGGTCGTGAGAAGTTTAAACCTCAATTTACAGAGAACTTAGCTGATGATATCACAGAGTTAACTGGTGGTGTGATCAGCACAAGTGACTCAAGAGATCGATATAATGGTGTTGTTCCTAAGACTGATGAAGTTCCTGTGACAGAAGAACCAGAGCAGAAAGCAATAAATGTCTTAGCACAAACAGTAAACGATGAGAAGTCTGTAAGTGATGAAGCAGCCATTGATCAAGTAGATGATGAAGATCAAAAGGATGCTGGTGAGAATCTAGCTCAAGAAAAACCTAGTATGTTCCAGAAAGTTCTAACAGCACTAGGTAATGCAGCTCAAGGTTTACTTAATGAAGAGGATCTAGCTGAAGCAGCAATCATGTATTTAGGTAGTAGAGCTCTTGGTTACTCTCATGGTGGTTCTTTACGTTGGACTGGTAAGCGTTACTTAGGACAACAGTTAGGTCATAAGCAGAAAGTACAAAAGCTACATGAAGAAAAGCAATACACTTCAGACAGCATAGAAGCTTACAAACAGTCACGTGATGCTAAAGACTTAATACCAATTACTAAGAGTACAGTTAAGATAGATCGAACTAACCCAACGTTGGTTCAAGACAAAAAGACTGGTAAGCAAATTAAAGCTTATGTTGCTCAAGATAAAACTGGTAATAAAGTATATGTCACTGCTGGTGGTAAACCAATTAATCCTGAACAATATGAGACAGATCCTTACCGAGTTAAAGGTTCTAAAGAATATAATGAACGTCAATACAAAGCTCAATCAGTAGCTGCAGATACATTTAAGTCTTTGCAGAAACAGTTTGGTACATTCGGTGAAGGTGAAGATAAACGTACATTTACGGATCTTAATCCTAGAACCGCAGCACATCATGTAGGTCAATGGGCAGCAGCCAATAACATCGATCCTAATGAAGCTGGTGTACTGCTAGACCAAGCTTATGCTGATATGCGTAACTATGCTAAGGCCTCAGGCAAACGTCCAAGAGACATTCGTCCGTTCCTTAATCAGCTAGTTATTCGTACTAGAACTGGTACACCTGAGTTATTTGAAGCTAAAGGTTCTACACCTGAAAACCCTCAATGGGTTGATGCAGGCAAGATGGCTTTGCTCAATAACAAAGTTGCTGATGTTATGAAACTTAATAAAGTAGAAGGCAACGTGTCTGATATTGCTAACCTGTTTATGAACAAGAAGATCCAAGAATGGACTGGGCTTGATCAAGAGGTTCGCGATAAGTATGATGCGATGGCTAACGATCACGAAAGTGGTTTCTATGTTTTCGTAGCAGATAAGCTAGGTGTTGACCGAAGAGAAAACAAATAGGAGATTTTTATGGACATCGATCCAGATTTACTATCCGTCATGGATAGCTCAACATTAAATGGTGACTACTCGTTTGTAGATTTAGATACATTACGAGATAAGCAAGGTAAGACATACCGTGTCGCCGGATTTGATGCTCCAGAGATCGCTAAAATATTAGGCAAGAACGAAGATGGTAGCGTTAACTTTAAGCAGGGAACTGCTGGTGGCGCTGCCTCTATCGACCTAATGAAGCTAGCTAAAGAACAAGGCTTTACAGATGTTAAAGTCTTAGATCAAGAAGCTGCTCATGGTCGTGGAACAGTTCAACTATTGAATGCTAAAGGTGAGGACTTTGCTACTCGTCTCATAGAGACTGGAGTATCAGACCTTCATCCAGCATCTACACAAAACCAGATTGATGCCTACAATGTAGCTCAACTGTTTGGTGATCAGATCGTCAAAGACGGTGATGAAGAATTAAAAGCAGGCGGACAGGCTCTACTAGAGTCTATGATGTCTGAAGGTTATGATCGGTTAAACTTTAAGCGTGCAGCTACTAATGAAGAAGAATATGCATACAATAAAGATATGTTCAGTAGTAATGTACAATTTAGAAGTACAGATCGTGATTTAAATAACAAAGCGTTAAGCCCTTTAACCGACTCTTGGAATACTGCAATGCGTGGTGTACAAGAAGCTGGTTATGGTATAGCTCACATGTTCGGTGACTCAACAGGTCTTGAAGATGTAGCTGACTGGGGTGAACATGGTGCCGCTAGAATACGTGGTCGCATCATGGAGAACGCAGAAATACTAACTGACTATAAAGATGTCAAATCATTTGGCACAGCTATGGAGTTCTTAGGAAACAACTTAGCAATGTCTTTGCCATACATGGCTATCACAATGGCTTCAGTAGCGGCAGCAGCTCCTACTGGTGGTGCATCTCTTACAGTGCCTGCATCTATTTATGCTGGTCAAGTATATAATGAACAAGCTGGTGACAACAAATCAGCAGCCGCAGCTATAGCTTCTGGTGTAGTTCAAGGTGCATTAGATATGGTTGGTTTAAAGCTAGCTACTAAGTTCACTGGTAACACTCCTAAAGAGTTCTTTGAACAAGGTGTGGCTAAACTTATGAACGCTGAAGGCATATCTAAGAATATGGCTGAAGCTAAACTAGCAGGTCTAACTCGTAGACAGGTTGCTGGTCTTGCGAAAGATAGTGCTAAGCTTGCTGCATCTCAGTTGACAGCTAAGAAAACATTCAACGACCTTGCTCTTAATGCTATCCAAGGTGGCATGGGTGAAGGTGTAACGGAAGCACTTCAAGAATCTATAGCTTACGCAGGTGCAAACTTCGATGGCTCAGGTTGGGACTGGGAAGATCTTAAAGAACGAGCTATTGGTGCAGCAATTGCAGGTGGTTCACTTGGTGCAGGTATGAGTGGCGCAGCTACTGTATACGATAAAGGCCAGTGGGCAGATGTAGCTTGGAGATTAGCACCAGCAGATCTTAAGAACAGATCAGAAGCTGAAGCTATGTTCCGTGAAGAAGCAAGTTTCTACGGTTCAGAAGAGATGGTTCCTACAACTCTTGAGATAGCTGAAGATGCTAGACGCAAAGCTGACAACAGAGGCACAGGGTTTTGGGAAGATGAAACCAAGACAGGTCTTAAAGCAAGATTTGAAGCTAACGAAAGAAATAAACAAGGTAGAACTTTAGTTGATCAAGCGTTAAATGCTATGACTAAGGTTGGCAAGGTGTTTAAAGGACATCTGCATCATACTCTACCTATCGATAAACAATCTAAATATAGATCTATCAGAAAGCTAGCAGGTATGTTTGGTGCTGGTATACAGAAAGTGTATGAAGGTGCAGCGTTTGAAAACTATAGGCACCATGTGGCTACAAAGTATATCAACCGTTTACCTAAAGCTGAGAAGTTCTATAAGCTATTTGGTCAAGGTGGTAGTGAGTTTACCAACTTCAGCGATCCAGGTAGTAAAATATATAAAGTAATTAGTAATGCAATGGAGAACGGTAAGTTTAACCCAGATCTAGTGCCTGAGTCTACACCTCAAAAACAACTTATACTTAGTCTAGTTAAAGACTTACAGAAAGTTGGTAAAGAGATGCATACAGATCAGACTAAGTTTAATCCAGATCTAGGTTACATTGAAGACTACTTACTTAAGTTTAAAGGTTTTAATAAGTCTGTAATCTCTAAGAATAAAGCATCATTCATTGAGCGATTAACTCGTATTGATGGTGGCAATATTTCAAGAGATCAAGCTGTGCAGATCACAGAAGCAATTCTAGGCAGTGATATGGTTAACACTCTTGATGAAGCATTCGATGTTGTCGAGAGAGGTACAGTTCCGACAGCTCACAAGAAGAGAACGTTAGGTCTATCAGAACGTGCTGAGTTCCAAGACTTTATGGAACAAGATATCATGGCCAACGCTATCACTGCTGCTAAGTCAGCTGCAAGATATCAAGCTCATGAGCAGTATGTCGGTGACAACGGTAAAGTAATCGAAGAGTTACTACGTGAAGCTGAAGCTGAAGGCATGCCTAAAGATCAAGCAGATTACATTGGTGCGCAGATGTATAACTATTTGCAAGCTGATTCTGGTAACTACCATAGACCTACTACTGATGAAGGTAAGAAAGCTGCTGAGGTTCAAAAGAACTTTATCTTCTTTACTACTGTAACATCTCTATCATTAGCGGCATTGTCATCTCTACCAGAGGCGATGATCACTATGAAAGGTCTTACGTCTGAACAGATATTTGGCAAGGATAAAAACAGTGTTAAGTCTAGAGGTCAACAGCTAGCTAAAGAACTACATGAGATAATTAAGTCTGAGGACTTTGATATCGATGAGTATGAAGCAGCTAAGCTTATGAACAACTATTCTTATCAGCAAGCCGATAATGTAGGTATGTTTGATCCGGATATTAGTACAGCTAGTAAGGTTGGTGTTAGTGAAATCATACCAGCTAAACAGAACTTAATTAAACTATACTTCAGAATGACTGGTCTTACCCAGTACACTGATTGGACTCGAGCAGTTAGAGCTAGCTTTGGCGCTGACTTTATGCTTAATCATATTAATACAATACTAGAAAACGAAGGTCAACCTGTGACTAATGAAGTCCAGGAAGCCAAAGAGATGCTTAGAAATATAGGCATGACTGTTGCTCCAGGTAAACTAAAAGAACTTCAGGAATTGCTAGCAGCAGATCCTGAGACACTATCTCCTGAGCAGACTGGTGTATTGACTGATATGATTAGAGATCCATTATACAATTTTATAAACGAAGCTATTGCAAACCCGCAAACTGGTAACCGTCCGTTGTTCTATCAAGATCCACGGTTCGCATTGTTTACTCAGTTCCAAGGTTTCATGTCTACATTCACAGCAAACCACATACCTAAGTTCTGGCAACAGTACATTAAGCGTGGTTCACCTGCTATGAAGTATAATGCATTTGCTGTTATGACCGGAATGATCATGATGGGATTCGCATCTCAATACCTTAAAGACTTACTCAAATATGGTGAGTCAACTCCTTATCTTGATAACGCAGAACTTATTAGACGTGGTGTTCAATCATCAGGTCTCATGGGAACTATGGAACGTATCACATCTACTATTGCTCCGATCTATGAATCTAGATCTAAGAACACTGGTGAATGGTTATACAACGAGATAAGTGGTCAGTCACCTGCTATCAGTAAAGCTGGTATGGCAGTTGGTACAGGTATTGATTTACTTAAAGGTGATACTGAAGGATTAGGCAAAGGCACAGCTAAGTTATTCTCAATCCCGACACAAGGGTTCAACAAAGCCCTAGACGCATGGGATTTTAAAGGAGGAAGTTAATGGCAAAGTTCAATATATCTACAGCACAAGGTGGTGGTAATAACCAAACACTATCTGAGACAGCTGTTGAAGAACTTCAGTCTGATATGCCAACAATGGAAGGCGCTAGCGATGGCGTCGATCCAGACCTTATGGCATCGATAGACGAATTAGTTGGATCAGTAGATGCTGGTGTTGACGCAATCAATCAACGTCAAGTGCAAGATCCAAAACCTGCTGATATGACAGTGACACCTGAGCTTCAAGCTGAGATAGATAATCAACAGAGACCTAGCATTAAGCAGCGTGTTCAACAAGACTTAGGAGCTTACAAACCTAAAGGTAATAAGAAAGTTGACACTAGTGATGGGCTAGGTGGTATGTTCCGTCGTGCTAATAACCTAATTCAGAATGTAACTAACGAAGAAGTTGGTATGTCTTCATTCTTAGGTACTAACACAGTAGATGGTTTACCTGTTGTGCTCCGTAAAGTTGGAGCTGTGCAAGACAACGTAGGTAAAGCTCAATACAACCCTGACTTTATTGGTATGATGTCAGTCGTTACAGAAAACTGGATGGCTGAAAACTTTGAGTCTTCTAAACGAGTACTTGTGCAAGCACTTAAGAAAGAAGGTATTGATCCCGATGACTTCCCAATAGAAGAAGGTTCTGCTTTTCCTAAGTTGAAAGGCAATGCTCAACTTGGTCTTGAGTTAGATCGTGAGTACCAACGTTTAATGGGTGCTCAAGAAACTAATGATCGTCTTTCTATAGAAGAAGCTACGTTACTTGGTGATGCAGCTAAAGAGTTATACGCAGCTAACAATAAAGATCTACTCAATCGTGAGCAAGCAAGTGGTCAACAGACTTACTTTGTTCTTACTCCTGAAGGTGCTGACGTAATGACGGCTTCTGCTCAAGCTCGTAAGAAGTTATTCCCTAAGCAGCAAGTGAGACCGGCTAAATCGCCTGGCCTTATGCATGCTAAAGGTGAAGCAAAGAACTACTCTAAGGAGATGTCTGGTCAGATCAAACCTAAAGACTCTCTAATGCTTAAAGAAGCTAAGCGTAACTTATCTAGTATCGCTAACGTCGTTGACAAGCAGCGTGAGAAGATCTACTACATGACAGCATTGCCTGTTCTTGCTGGTGTTCAAAATGAATTAACAGGTGTGTTCGGTGATATCCATAACATGGGACCTAAGAAGATGCAAGGCTTTATAGCTAAAGAGAAAGCATCTGATCCTGATGATGGATATGTAGCACAAGAGAATATGCAAGCAGTGCAAAATAAAGTTGCTCAAGAGACTAGAGCTATAGCAGCAGAACGTGGTTCACTGAACTACTTCACTTACTATACTATGGCTTATAACGGAAGATTATCTCCACAGCAAACTACATTTGATGCTACTACCTCTAAACCAGTACGCTTCGTTACAAGAGCGGCTGAACCTTCGACAGCTAGGAAGGGTAGCCGTATCGATAAAAACTTACGACAGATGTATGCGATGATGTTAGTTAGTAAGAACGTATCTGGAGTTAGTTATAGAGGCAAAGATCAAGCTGGTGATATGCTACTACCTGAAGCACGTGAGCGAGCATTACAAAATGCAACACCTCAGCTACTTAAATGGGGCCGTAGATTAAGATCGTTAGTAGAACAAGGTATGACTGATAGTCAACTTGATGCTGTAGCAGATGCTATTGCTCAAGGTATTCCATTGACAGATCCTAACTTCCCTCAGTTCACAGGGTTACAACTAGATCCTGAAGCTGATGCTGACTTGATCCGTGAGATACAAGCTAAAGGCGAAGATGGTCCACACTTTATAGATGGTCTTATAGACTTCTCTAAATACACTGCAGCTATGGAGAAGCACGGTAAGTACGACTCTTACTTTAACGCTTACTTCGATGGTAAGACTAATGGTCTAGCAGCTAATGGTATTCAGATGGGATCTATTGAAGTTGCTTTAGCTACTGGTGTTATCCGTAATCAAGGTAGACACTTGTTAGATGATGGTGATCTACGTGATAAGCTACAAGATACATTGCTTGATACTATTAAAGATCAAACAGGTGGTCTGATGTTCACCTCTTACTTTGATGAAGTCGGTGTCGATAAGATCTATGAGGTTGCGCGTAAGGTGTTTTCTCACAGAGACCTGAACAAGTGGTCTACTATGACATTTGGTTACGGCCTGGACATTTCTAGCATGGGTCCTGCAATAGATGAAGCTGCTGCTTTACTATATGAGATGGCACTAGAGTATCCACAGCTTGACAGTAATGCTAACTACATCGTAGCTTATGAAGGTGTTAAGTCTGTATTAGAAAGTCCTAGCAACGATCTTAATAATCTATCTGATGTATTGCTTTCTACATACTCAGCTGGTGTTGTTAGCGTTTTATCTGCAGATGCAATTAAGTCTAGAGCACTTATGAAATCTTCTGCTGCGCTTGCAGCTTTCGCAGATATTCCGTTCACAATCAGAGGTCCTCATGGCATGCCGCTACACTTTGGTGGTACAGTCATTGAGGCTAACGTTGAACCTGAACAGCGTATCTCGTATCGCGTGAATGAAGATGGTAAGCAAGTTAAGCGTACTACTGACATTTACCCACCTGCTAAGAAGACTGCAGCTGCTGCTCGTGATGAGCGCACTGGTGGTAAAGCTATGGGTGGTGCAGTACCAGGTCCTATACAGGCTACTGATGCAGCAACAGTTGCTTCACTAGTAACTGGTAAGTCTTGGGAGAGAATGAAGGCAGCTTCTGGTGGTAAGCCTTATGTTCATACTATCTATGATGCATTTAAAGTTGATGCTCGAGGATATGATGTAGCACTAGAAGAAGTTAATAAGAACTGGTACAACATCAACATGAAGTGGAGTTACTTGGAACAAGCTTATAACTCTAATGCGAAGTCAATGGATATTATCGCAAAAGCTATGAAAGCTTTAGATCCTAAGAAAGAGTACTTAGTATCAGACTTCCCTATGTTAGACTACTTGTTGAAGCAAGAACTAAATGAGTATGGATCTCTAGTACCTAGGAACTTGAAGCAGTTTATAAAACAAACTGGTAACCTTCCTGCTGATGCAGATCCTGATACTCTCAATGACTTAGCTAAGAATAAAGCTAAGCATATGATTGATGGTCTGCGCAAGGTAGGTATTCCTGTACATGCTATAGATAGAGATACTGCATTGACTGGTAAACAGATTGTTGACGCAACCAGATACATATTAAAAGATATGAATGTTCAGAGTCGTTTGTCTGTAATGATTAAACAAACTGAAGCTAAGAAGAAAGAGCTGGATAAAGAACTTAAGAGATTAGGTGTTCCAGTGTATCAATACTACGCTCACTAAGGAGTATACATATGAACTATGAAACATTACTAATATTAGGTGGTGGCCTGTTGTTAATCGGCTTCCTACTAACTCGTAAGTCTGATGACGATATCTCTAAAGAAATTAAGTTAGAAGATAATATCAAAGACAAAGAGAAGTAAAAAAAAAATATACCCTACTATAGGACTCCGTAAGGAATCCCGTAGTAGGGTTTTTTTTTATTTATTTCTTGCCAAGAATACTGTGGATGTCAGCACGTGTATTATCTCTAATAGCATCTGCTTTACTTCGTGCATCTTCTTCAGTCATGTTATTAGCATCCATATAATGCTGCATGTTAATCTTGTGTGTCACATCTAACATAGCATCGTTGATCTCAGGCTTACCTTCTAGTGAAGGATCTAAGTTAAAGGTTTCAATAAAGTCTTTATCAGTGTAACTCTTCTGGCCTCGTAGCCATAAGTAATTTTGGTTTTCCATAGTGTTCTCCTGTTATGCAAAGAAGTAGTCTGATGCTTTAACATCTTTGATCGATAAGTTACCACGATGTGGTTGCATAGCTTCAGCTTTAAGTCTGTAGCATATGTCATCGAAGTAGTTATCATGATCATACATCTCAATGAATACGTCTTTGGTTATAGTTAGTAGCTCATCTACTTGCGAAGCATGAGTACTGAATGAATCGTGAACTGCACCGAACAGTCCATCAAATCTATCGATTACTGATTGCATGTGAGCAGCATCCTGACTGTGCACAAAGTTAGGACTAATGCCACACATAAAGCCTCGTCTATCAGGACAAGGTGATGACATCTTAAGTACGTGCTTGACTTTGTCTTGGACATTGCCTACACCTTTAATACGGTTAGCATACTTTACCTGATCCATGTGGTAGTTCTCATAGACAACTTTAAAACCTGATGGTGTAGTCCATGTTAAGTAGTTGTAACCTTCGTTTAGCTTATCAGCTGCTAGCTCTTGTAAGAACTTCATAGTACTTAAAGGACCTGGGCATACATCACTGATAGCCTTAACTAAGTCTCTAGCAAATCCTTTACAATGCTCTTCAGTAATACCATACTTCAATGTATAGCCAGCAGACTTACAGTCTTGAAACATATTCTCTGCTATCTTCTGAGCACCTGCAGAGTAAGCTCTAGTCATACTCCCACGCTTACTAATACCTTTACGTATAGCTTTCATAGGCATACTATCTAGAATACTCTTACGTTCTTCGTCCTTTGTAATCTCGATTAATCGTTTAGCAGTCTGTACGTAGAAATCATTCTGAATATCTACTGGTACTAGACCTACTAGTTTACCCGTCTCAATGTCTTTAGAAATTGCACCAAGGTGTTGCCAACCATTGTTGCTACCGTCCACAGGTATAGGCAAGCTACTATAATAATCACCACTGGCAGCATGATAATTGACAAGCTCAATAGCAGCAGCAAGGAAGCATACAGGCTTCTCGCAGTCTTGCACCGTTCCATTTCTGACCGTTTCATTTATTAACTCCATATTGTTATCACACCAAGCTTCACGATCGTTCAGTGTCATCTTATCTACTGATATGTTATCTAAGCCTTCTGCTCGTAGGTGAGATGCATAATCTCTTGAACACCAGCTAGGAATATCATCGATAGAATAACTCTGGTTGAATGAGGAAGCACAATGTATCTTGAGCCAGCGTAAGCCATTAGGCGTTACGATCTTGCTCTCTCCGAAGGTTAGAAGTCCACGTGCTAAGTCTGAACCTTGGAAGTTAAGGTATGACTCAACGAAGTATATACGACCTCTATAGTCTAAGTCTGCAGCAGTATAAAAGACTGTGCCATCTAGTATGTTTGCTTTGCTGACAGTGTATTCATAGTCTATCTTCTTAGAGAAGTTCTCTTTAGTCTTAGAGTCTATGCTGAAGAACTTTTCAGGTTGACTCACAACTGCTTCAAGAACATCACTGTTAATAGACCATGGCGTTTGTTGAAGTTTGTTAACTGCTTTCATCCACGGAGTATCTAACATATTAGCGACAAGGCCATCTAAGTTTTCATCCCATCTCTTAATAATCTTCTTATGGAATGTTAGTCCTAGTGGATCATAGTTGATTAGCTGAGTTGGACCTGTGATATCTTTAGGCTTGTTAGCAAACGTACCTCTTAGTGTTCGCTTGATTAAGGCCTCAGGTAAATCTGTTGGCCAGCCTTCATTTATCTCTACTAGAATAGGTTCTCTAGATCTAGCTTCAGGTGTAATAATTCTCAGTAACCCTGACTGTAAGAAAGCTTCGATCATTAGATCACCTAGTTGTAGGTACTTCTTCCAGTCTACCTGTTGATGTGTAGAGCCAATGGTTGCCATAATATCTTTGCCTATTGTAGAGCTGATATTAGTTAACCCACCAGTAGCTTTAGTGCCACATGGTTCTAGCTTACATATCGTAGATATACTATGATGAGCAGACTGAATGTACCCATCTAAATTAGGGTAGCAGACAGCTGCATTGTCTTTTAGTATGTTTAGTCCTTCATGTCTGAAACGTTTACCATTGGTAAGTTGAGCCCTAAGATAGAGCTCTACGTTTTCATGCCATTTCATTTGTATTACATCTCCAAGTCAAATCCTGTACAACCTTTGCCTAGTCTTGTAGTCTCAGTGTCATAGACAGCTGCACCTGCTTCACCAGTCTTACCAGTGAATCGTGACTTAAGCACTCGTAGTTTAATTGTATTACGTTCATATTCTTCTTCTGCAACTAGGTTACGAGCAAATGCAATGATGTCGAATGAGATCTGCTTAATAGAACCAGAACCCTTGATGTCATCGATAGACGGCAATGCACCTTCCTCGAATGACTTACCACCCATCGCTTTACGTAAGTGAGAGATTAATCCTAACCATACGTTATGTTGCTTAACTAATTTCAGTAAATCTGACATCAGCTTATCGACAGCTTCGTTACCAGTTAATCCATCGTTACCTTCTGACACAGCAATTGTGATGTGATCTAGTACTAAGTACTTACAACCCATCAATGCCATGTACTCGATCTTATCCATAAGTGAATCATCTGATACAGAACCTTGGTGATCTAATAGAACTAGACGTTCATCACCGAATACCTTATCGAAAGCTTCACGTTGATCTTCTTCAGTAGCTGGTGGATGTCCATGTAACGGACGACGCATTTGCATTTGTATAAACTTCTCAGCTGTATCACCAATAGATTCTTCTAGTGATATCAAGCCTATCTTCTCATCAGTCTTTTCTAGTAGCTCGAATATAATCTCTTTGATTACTGTTGACTTACCACTACCTGTACCTGACGTGAACAATGTAATCTCACCCTGACGAATACCTTCGATCTTATCGTTAAGACCTGATAGACACTCTGGGTATGGAACAGATTCTACATTACAACGTTCGATATACTTATCCCATATAGTTGTACCCATAAGTACACCTGCTGGTGACCATGTGGTTGCATCCCATATAGCTCTAAGTATAGACTCATAGCCATGTTCGTTAAGCTCATCACATGGATCTTTAGTCTTCAGCTTAGCGACTTTAACACGACCAATGCCTATGATCTTAGCAGCATTGCTTACAGCCTCTTGACCTGCTTCATCCATGTCAAACATTAGAACTACAGTATCGAACTTACGTACGAAATCTCGGTTAGTTAGTAAAGACTTAACAGACTGTACCCCGTTAGGTAACGATACAACAGGGTAGAACTTACTATATTTCTCTAAGTAAGCTTGAGCTACAGCCATAGCATCTAACTCACCCTCTGTGATTACTAGAGTACGACCACCGGCACATTGTGCTTGGCCAAATAGTTCTGCATCTTTGAACTGACCTACAGTAGAGAACTCTTTAGGTAACTTACGTACTTTGTATGCAGCAATCTGACCGTTAATAGTAAACGGATAGTAGTGTGCTTCAGGTCTGCCTTCAGTATCTACAGACATCTTGACGTTGAAATGATCTACTACTTCTTGGCTAATGCCACGAGTACTAATAGGATAACTACTATAATTACGAATAGTGTCGACTGACTCAGCACGAAAAGTATTGGTGGTTGGTTTAACATTGATAGTCTCCAATGAAGTGTCCTCTTGATTTGATTTAAAGTTTGTTGAACAGACGTAGCAAAAGCTGCTACCATCTTGCCTAATAGATCTGCCGTCAGATGAACAGCAATCAGTCTGATCTAAGCATGGAACGTGAGTCTTAACGAATGGTGAAGTTTCATATTGCTTTTTCATAGTATTATCCAATAGTTAGTGGAGCAGGATTACTCCACTCCGATTGTTATGCTCTTTTAGTAATGATCTCGTCTATCAATCCGTACTCTAGTGACTCTTCTGCGGTCATCCAGGTATCACGGTCCATAGTTTTAAGTAGATCTTCTACTGATTTACCCTTGCTATTATGCTCTGCATATATCGTAGCAAGAGTGTTGTTAATTCTTGTAGCTTCTTCAACTGCTATACGCATATCAGAACATTGTCCTGAGGTACCAGCAGATACTTGATGTACCATATGTCTTGCATTAGGTAACATGTAACGTTTTCCAGGTGCGCCAGCGTTAGCTAGGAATGAACCCATTGAACAAGCTTGACCTGTTACAATAGTTCTTACATCTGGTTTAATGAATTGAATTGTGTCATACATTGCTAAGCCAGCAGACACTACACCACCAGGTGAGTTAATGAATAATGTAATATCCTCATCAGCATTCTCTGCTTCTAAGAATAACAACTGTGCTACTACTGTTGCTGCTACGTTATCATCTACACCACCGTTCAAGAATACTGTACGGTCTTTTAATAGACGAGAGTAGATGTCATAGCTACGTTCAGACTTATCAGTTTTCTCGATTACAATTGGAGTGAAATTCATAATAGATTCCTTAAAGACTTTTGTCTTCTTTGATTAGTTTAATGGTTTTATAAATGCGGTGTATCTTGTAGAACGGCAATATGCTCTTCCAGTTTCTCATCATCATGTCTATGGTGTCTCGTATGTAGTCATCTTCTACTTTATCTAAGTCATACACATCATAGTTATCCATGATTAAGTTTGTTAGTTCGTCTAATGCGAGCTTATCTTTGCCTTCTAATTCCATCGGTTTTCCCATACTTGATCTTGGTTAAGTTTCTTCTTGGTCTTCTTTGTCTTGCGGTAGTATCTATCTTGACGGATTCTACTTGCTAACTCTTCATCCATCCACGAATCATCTACAGGTTTGTTTTGCTTACTCATTTGAGTTCTCCTACGTACTCTTAATTAGAATGTATTACTTCCAGTCCAGCCACCACCTTTACCTTGTGTCTGGAATGATGTCTTGCCTTGTTGCCAGTATGTTTTCAACGAGTCCTCCCCACATTTTTCACATGGGGGATTAGGCTTAACGAAACTAGCTTTAACTACATCTAGCATTACGTGTTCACACTTGTCACACTTAAAGTCAAACTTAGGCATCTGCATCTCCTTCATATACTACTTTGATTAACTGATTGAACGAATAGGTTACTATAGGTTTAGCGTTAGTCTCTATCTGGATCAGAGAGTTAGTCTCTGGTTTCTTTAAGAACTGTACTACACCATTACCCCATAGGATCTCATCGGCTTCTACACGTTCACATTCAGACTTGGTTGTTAAGTATACACGGTACATCATTTTATATCATCTCCATCAAAGGTTGTTACTTCTACATCTAGGTACTCATCGCCTTTCTTGACGATGCATTTGGTTAGTTCTATATGGTAGACTTTGTTATCATTAAACCCATGGAACATACCTTGATACGTATCCAGCAGAGGCTTGATAACATTATCTATGTCAGCTCCACGGTTAGACAACCCAGCTTCTACTTTAAAGTCTACTAGTTCATCCTTGAACGGCCAGCTCCAGTCATCTGCCATGATGGTATCACGGATCTCTTCTTGGAACTCTTTATACTCAGCAGACTTAAAGGTCTTAACTCCTCGTTTACCCCACATCCTGTTAGCAGACAGTGGTTTAACTTTAAAGTGATGTTTAAGATTCATCTTCGACCTCCCAGAACTTATCATAACCTCGCTCTAAACGATTGATCACAGCTAGGTTGGCAGTACTGATGTCATTACTACAAGCACCCATCCATAATAGTCTAGCAGCTTTTATTAAGTCAATACCTTTGTAACCATGTTCACGCCATGATTGCTTAACGACTGACCACATTCGATTAGCTGGTACACCTTCTAAGATCTTATCGGCTTTCTTTGGACCAATACCTTTGATACCAGCTATGTTGTCTGCACGATCACCCGTGAGACACTGATGCATGAACTTGCGGAATCCATCATCAGGCGAGATAGAATACACCTCCTTCTTATCGAAATTATAATGTGGTCCTGGAATAATATCCAGATCCTTATCGATGTGCACTACGCAATAGGTCAAGCCATTAGCCCAACACTCATGTGCCCAGATCGATACCAAGTCATCAGCTTCCATACCTGTAGATGATACAGCTCCATACTCGTCTATGAGATGGTTGTTAGCATAGTTCAAAGCTTTCTTCATGTCAGCTTCAAGGTCCTTACGTTGGCCTTTATAGTCTGACGCTACAGAAAACCTGAAGTTATCTACACCCTTCACTGCGATAAACAGTTCTACTTCCTCAGAGAAGTGCCGAGCATTGTCGGTTATCTCTTTTAACTTCTGCTTAAGTCCTTTGCGTATGTCTTTCTCACGCTTAGTGCAGCAGCATAGTTTGAAGTAGATACTATCCGCATCGATGAGGATGTGCATCTTGTTGTTCATATTATTCTCCAGCTAGATTTAGCTTTAGTTTTAATAGATCATGTAGTAGATCATCAAGTGCTTCACGATCTTGTATCCGCTTGCCTTTGAGTTTATCTTTGAGTGCATCTATAATATACAGCCATTCGATAGCATACAGTTGTACGTTACCATCATCAGCTGATACAGCATATAGTATCTCATCAATAATACTTTCTTTATTAAGGTTAGTTTTAATTCTGCATTTATCAATAGTCCTACACAATATTTTACTATCGCTTAGACTTAAGTTATATACGACTGAGTTACTCATAGTACCTCCTTAGTGAGTCTCGGCATAGTTGTTACCTACGATACCATCACCATCCATACAGTCAACACCAAATTCTTTAGGTGCTTCACGGAAACCAGCGATAGCTATTTCTTTTACTTTATCTGCATCATCAGGGTGACAGGAGATCTGCACCTCATCATGATAGAAGATTCTGATACTAGCACGAAGGCCTTGCTCTTTAATCTTCTTATAGGCGTATACAGTTGCAGCCTTACAAGTGATACCTTCAGCGCACTGTAGTAAGTAGTTAAGACACTGATGTTCAGCTGGTACGAATAATGGACGACCATCTAAACCATGAACCCAACCAACACCTTGCCTGTGTTCCTTATAACGCCACTCTGATTCTACTTTCTCACGTATCTCTGCTAATCCTGTAATAGACTTAGCGAAGTCATCACGAGCTTTACGACCACGACCTGCATCTAGCTTATCAGTAATACATTGACCTAACTTAGCATCACCACCACCGAATAAATAACAATACAAGAATGACTTAGCTTGTGGACGACTACAACCTAGCGCATCCGCATTACGTTGATGTTGATCACCATTGATTACAATGTCAGTATACTCTTCGTTATTTACGTAGTGGCATAAGCCACGTAGCTGGTTACCTGCAGAGTCAGCACCTACTAGTACATGACCGTCATCTGCTTTGAATAGCTCACGCATCTCTTTACCCCATGCAGCATTAACTGAAGGAATATTTACGATACCACTGTGTCTACAACGGAAAGATGGAGTACCAATAGTGAACATGTCACCGTGAAGACGACCATCACCTGCTTTCTCAACGTTCTCGATCCAGCCTTCAAGTACAGCGATACGGTTTCTTATAGTATAGTAAGAGTCAATCATTTCACCTAGCTCACCGAATGCTTTCAATGAAGTAGATGTAAACTTAGGACCTTGGTTAACCCACTTACCATTAATCTTCTTACGAGTGTACTCATCTGGCTTCCAGCCTTGAGTTAACAACCACTCTTTTACTAATGGTGTTTGACCTAGTTCTATCTGTTCCATCTTAGTACGTTGGAATGGTGTACCTGCTGCCATCAAATGAGTGTCCTCAGGTTTAACCTCGTGACCGAAATAGTCTGTAAGCATACGAACAGTAGTTGCTTGATAAGTACCATCCTTCTTAAACTTAGGAGTCTTAGGTTCTTTATCAATTAGTACTTTACGTTTACCTAACATTGGCTCAAGGATACCACGAATGCGAGACATCTCATCATCCATGCGTTGTCTAGTAGCTAGCGCTTTATCCATATCAAAGTTCCAGCCATCAGAACGAATCTCAGTATTGATATGAGCAATCTCATGTTCGATGCGTAGACCATTACTGATTAATGGGTTTACTTTGTGGGTAGCTTTGAACTCTTTCATAACTGCGTGGTAGATCTTTACGTTTACCATAACATCCTGTATACAGTATTCTAGCATTTCCTTAGAGTACTGAGTCCAATCATCATATGATATCTTGTCATCACCTACTAACTTACCCCAGTTCTTCAATGAGTGACCACCGGGACGTGCATAGTTGAATACACGAGACATAATTAATGTATCTAAGTTCTTTACAGTGTTAAATGATAAGTCAATGTTAAATAACTTCTTGATTACTACATTATCATAGCCGATAATGTTATGACCGATCAATACATCAGCGGACTGCAATAGCTTTAAGCCTTCTGCAATGCTCGGTAAGTCGTTGTCATGATCTGAGTAAGAGTAAACCTTGTTATTGTTAGCAATATCTACTGCTACAATACACCAGATCTTAGTTACTTCTGCGAATAGACCATCAGTTTCAATATCATATACTAGTTGCATAATAGTTTCCTTGAGTTGCTGCAGGGCTTTACCCTTTAGCTATAGTTAGATTATATTGTTTGCACAGGTGGAACTTTACATCTATCACACATGAGCTTTCCTCGTGTCTACATAGTAGCCATGACCTGAGCTGCATTGGATATACTTCATTACTTCTGCATAAGACAGTACACCAGTCCATTCGAACTTAACTGTCTCACCTACCTCAAACCTTGCGGTCTTAGGGTTAGTCATCTTTAAGAAATAGTAGTGATCGATAACTCCATGTTGTCTACATATGTTACGCATAGACGTTTTACTTATGTTCCACCATGGTTTAGATCCTACAATAGTCTTACAGTCTACATGACCATATTCCTCTGATATGCCGTCAACTGCCCAACCATTGAACTCTTGCCAACGGCCTTCCTTCATTAGTTGTAATTCATACAGTTCACACTCACATCGTTTAGCCATTGCAAGAGTTACATTTTCTGCACTTACTTTGTTGTACTTCATTGCATTTTCTGTTACTTGATCGTACAGTTCCTGCGTTAACGTTACGTCCACGTTTCTGTTGCTCATTGGCTTTATCCTTTTGTTCTTCTCTTACAGCCAAGCACATTAATAATATGCATGGTCCGAATATCGCGATCAGTATTAGTATGTTATAGCTTGTCATCTTGGTTCCTCTCGTGAGCCTCCAGCTCTTCTCTTACTTTATCTATAGTCTTATCAGGTGATACTACTAATATCAGCACCACGGTCCATATGATTGCACCTAGGAATAGAATTAATAATTGGAGTTCTAAGTTTTGCATTACTCCTCCCATATAAGTGGTAGTAAGCCATGGTTAAACCTATGATCAGGTCCTACCCAGCCTTCTGGTTTTAGCAAATCAGGCAGTCCGAGCGGATTTGGTCGCTCTGGTTTTATACCAGCTTCTTTGCTTAGGTTAGCTTTCATTACTTTGTTAAATGCTTTATGAGTGTCAACGTCTAGAATGTCTAACGTTCCCATTGCGATTACTATGAGGTCTACTAAACCATCAACGAGTTCTTCCGCGTTTTTCTCCTTAAAAGCAGCTTGTGTCTCTAAGAACTCTTCTGCCAATAGGTCCTTAATACGGAACTCTAGTAACTTCTCAACAGACTCAAAGTCATCGCTCTGTAATTTGTCGATTACCCAGTCGTTAACTCCGAACCTATCATTCATAGTCTTTATAGTGTCTGCCATGTTACTCATCGTCATCACCTTTGTCATCATCATCTTTTAAGAATGCTTTAAGTTTAGCTTCTAGCTCTTCGTCTGATAGATCATCTGCAGATACTTCTACATTTGTGTTCTCAGTACGTGCTAGTTTAGGTGCTTGGTATTCTGCTAGTACTTTAGCTAGCTCAATGACCATGTCAGTGTCATCATTAGCTAACGCCTTTACCATTTGCAGGTTTAAGATCTCGATAGCTGATGGTACATCGTCGGATAATTCTTTCGCTACTTTCTTAAAGTTACTTGCAGTAGCTTTGAGAGCATCACGAGCTTCTTTATTACGACGTCTAACTTCAGCTGACTTTGCGGCTGCAATCTTGGCAGTCTCAGAGTTAAACTCTGGAGCGGCACCTTTCTTTAAGGCTGCTAGCGAATTTGGATGCATACCTTTCTTGGACATCTTTAGTTACTCCTATGTGTTATCATCATAAATTTGGACAGCTTTAGCTGGCCATGATGACAATAAGTGGGCGTAAGGATTCGCATGGGATCTCATGGACGCCTGCCCGGGTTTTAAAAAATATTCAGATTTCAGGACGCCAGTCCGGCCGACCTAAAAAGCCCGAAGGCACTGAGTCCCCTATGAGAGGAGACTGAAGTGCCTTGAGTATACATGTGCATTACCTACAGACCATATGATTTCGCCAACAGGTAACTCAAGAGCCATCGCTAGCTTAGCTTGAATATGACGCTGCCATGCGTAATCGTTGTTGTAGCCGAATACTAGATCGTTTGACCTCATGTTTACTAGCGATATAAGTTTACCGTTGCGAACCATGTAGTGAACACAATGAGTACACATAAAGTCACTACGACCGTTATGATTGTAATCAGTCCACATTTCAGGACGGTTGTAGATCATTACAGCTCTGCGGCTGTTTGGATTATTAGTTAGTTCTTGTAGAACATTGGCGAATTGGTAACCATTCTCTTTACTATAAACACACCAACCGTAGTTACTGTTGATGATGTTATCGTTATCAGAGACACTATCCCAGATAGCTACACGTTTGCCATATATTTCTGCAAGTTTATCTACAGATCTAGACTCTGATTCGTACCAGGCTATTTCTGCGTCGATGTACTCTTGGTTAGGTGGACGGAAGATATATGGGCTATCAGCTAAGAATTGTAAACCAATGACTTCGATAGTATCGTCTTCAGGTTTAGTATCATTAGCATATAAGCCTTGGAATATCTCTTTTACTTTACCAGTGTTATACATTATTCACCTCGTAAGTGTTTAGCTATTTTGCCGTGATGCCCACATATGAACTCACGTTGTGCAACCTCTTTTACCTTGTGATGGGCAGCTGTCCATGGATAAGGAAAGAACCCGCAGTTACCTAGTTGACCCTTAGGTCGCACTAGATAACCTGAATCGAGCTTTACAGTATCTACTTGAGCTAACGCATCACCATATAGAAATGTAGCATTAGGGATGGTCATAGGAACTCCTGTTATAATGCAAAGTGTGGTTCGAATGCATGACGTGCTGGTGTTTTAATCCATGCGTCATAGTAGTCGTTGTAACCTAGACGTTTTGCATATTTAGTTAATGTGTCGTCAGAGTTATGATTAATGTAGACATCGAAGTGAGTTGCAAATTCCATAGGAAGATAACAACTTAGATCACCATGATAGCCTTTAGAACGCGCTTCACTCTTGATAGACTCACGTGGACCACGACCCATAAGACGTACGCGAAGTGTGGTTTGTAAGTCTAGGATAGAGTAAGGAACCTTAATCCAGCCACCAGGTACTGCAATATGTTTAGTTACACCTTGTTCGATGTAAGACATAATGCGTTCGTTAGATGCGTTGATCTCATCATTACGACGTTTGATGTTAGCTTTAAGTTCTAATAACTCTGGATCTGTTTTAGAAGTTACAGTTCCACGATAAGTTTTAACTCGAGCGTCGTTACCACGTGCGATAGTCTTGTACATAATATATTCCTTAAAGTAATGATGATACGTCAGCATCGATTGTGTCATAGATGCTAGGTAGTATTTCTTTGATTTGATCTTGAGTTAACTGAATATCCATAGATGCTTCTTCAATCCACACCCATGCTCTAGAGATATGCCATTCCATCTCACCTTCTGGTGGATAGCAGTTCTCAGGTGGACCCGAGCATACGCCCGGATCGTACCAGCCACTGTACTCGACCTCTAGAGTTAGTAACTCGTCGTCTAGTTTTATTTCGGTTGTTCCGTTGGTTTGCATTAGACCTCTCCTTTACGAGCAGCTGCAGCATACATAGCGGCGTAGTTAATCATGTCAATAAGACTATCTTCAAGTGACTCGAAGTTAGTAGATTCTTGTTCAGCTACAGATCTGATACGTAACATTTTAGTATGTAACATATGTAAGTAGCTTGTATGACCATAAGGGAAGTAGTCGGCTTGACTAAACTGTGAACCTTGATAGTCTTTAGACTTACGCCGTTTTAAGTCGATAGCCTCTTCCATAATCGTGATGGATAAGTCTTGTTCGACTGAGTTATTATTAGTTCCACCTGAGATCATATTAATGCTCCTTTATTTATTCGAATTTGGATTACTGTTTCCATGACTGTCACCTTTAGTTTTTTTTAATATTCGCTAGAGGTGTAAGCGTCTTGTATCGCGTTGAGTTCGTACTCATGAGAAATGTAAGCATCTTGTAAAGGATGTAGAGTATGCATTAACCACTGCTTATGCTCAGCGTCTGTTTTTAGCTGTTGCATTAAGATACTAATAGCTTTACTGATCCTCATGCTACTGTTAAAGTCGTCTCCATGAATGAACGAAGTATTAGTGCTAAGTATTAGCTCTAAGTGTTCGTTCAGCAAGTCTATAAACAAAGTGTCAGCAGTATCTTCACTAATATTCAACGTTCTCATAATAACTCCTTAGTACATATCTCTAATAGTTGCTCTAATAGTAGCTACAGCTTCATCAAATGCGTCTTCACGTGCTTCATCTGAATCTACTAGATCATGTATTTCACAGTCTGTTAGCTCGAGTAAGCGTTCTAGTTGAAGACTATTGATGCCTACTTCTGCACACATATGCTCTTTCACAAAGTCATCGTAGTATAGATCAATGAACTTATGAGTGAAGTCATCTACTACTTCGTTAACTGCTGCATTTAGCTCTGCTTGTAGCTCACGTAATCTTGGTGTAAAGTTATTCATCTCGTAACTCCATAAATATAATATCAGGTTGACCATCGGTGTAGTTACGTTCACGACGTGTTTCTACAAAACCATGCTTTGAGTATAAGGTTGGTAGATACCCATCGAAACAGTCTAAGTAAGTAGCACCTTCACGGATGGCATGCTTGATTAGATCGTTACCAGCTCCAGCAACGGAACTGAATAGACCTACGAGCTCACCAGTTGAAGTGATACCAAAACCTTGAGCGTTAGCTCGACCACCAAACCAGCGTACAGCCTCGTGTGTTTCTACATGCTCTAACTCAGAATATGTTGCACAGTTCTCAGCAATCAAAGGATTTTTAAGACGTGCTGCGGCATACTGCTTCATATAAGCGTCAAATTTTACTTCACTAGTTGTTATCATCATCTTTTTCCTTCTTACAAAATGCTGTTACTTCTGTATACGAACCATCATCATTAATGAACTTGTATGTAGTCCACGTTGTGCCATTCACAGAATTTGTAGTTACTTCAGTTGTTACTATGTCATGCAAGCTAAGTGATGTCATAATTATGCCTCTATAGATTTGTTAATAAAGTCGTGACAAGCTACACCATCATTGGTGAGAATTACTATGTCAGAACCTGCATATGGTTGATTAGAGCCACGGAATACGAACTCTGAATGTTGATATGGGTTGTACGTGATATCTTCTCTAGGTGTCATAGAGGAGAGATTAAGTGGTGCTTTGCATTTTGTTTGAGAGTAGTTACGACCTCTGAAGCTAGTGAAACCAAATGTATGTAGTATATCACCTGCAATATATGCATGAACAACTTTAGAGCGAGTTGCGAGAACACGTCTGCGACCTGCTTCTGACACTTTAGGTTGAACATCTTGCATAATGATGGCTTCAGCATGACCTACAACTAGACCAGTTTTCTTACATTTGATAGACCATAAGCCATTGTGAAGATTTTTGTATATTAAGTAAGTCATGATTTCACCTATAATTAAATTAAGTCTTTACCATAAAGACGTATGTTTTGTTGACGAATACGATCGCAGGCTGAGCTAGTGCTCTTATTACCTTTGATCGCAATCATTATAATTCCTAGAATTACTGACAGCTTATAGATCCCGAGACCTATAGCTGCCACTGTTATTATTATAGTTGACACAATGTTATTCGCCCCATAGTTCTTTCATGGACGATGGAGCGTTCTTTATGTCATCTAGAAACCTCATCTTGATATAGCCTAGCATTTGCAGCGCTTGATCTTCATATCTTCTGACGAGAGCTTCAGTTCTTTGTTTATCTGCACTAGTGAGATTATCATATGGATCGTCAAGTCTATCTAAGTGGAACTGATACATATTTAAATCATCGTAGTAAGAACGAATAGCACGAACTATAGTTTCTGAATTATTCATATTGCTTACCTCCTAGTGTTAGTTTGTCGTTGTTATGTAGTTCTCTTATGAACTCGACGTACCACTCGGTAAGAATTGCAATAACCTCATCATTATACTTCTCGCAGTAGTATGGCAGAACTTCATCATCTATTCTAGTCATATCTACACTACCTTCTAGTTCTAGAAAGTATAGAGTTGCATTTAGTTTGTTGTCATCAGCGAACTGATCCCAAGTTAAGACAGACATAATACTACTCCATTTCTTCTACAGCTAAATCATGCAACAATATTGCTACACTCTCAAGAGCTAGGATACGGTCTTTTATACGAATATCAAATCGCTCATCATCTAGTTTGTCTAGGACTTGTAACTCGTCGCAGACAGTAGCGTAAGCATTGCATAACATATCTTGTTTGTCGTAGTTCATAATAAACTCCTATTAGTTCATGTCACTATAATGTTCTTGAACGCATTCAAGTATTTCATCATAGTTCATATCGAGCAACTCATCTACAAAGTTCTCGTTATCGATGGGTTTAAGTCCGCATTTACCTTGGACTGATGCATCAACAGCAATAACATCGTAGACTTTGTCGCTTGGCCAATACTCTACTTCTAAGTAGAATACATAGTTACCTAGTTCAACATCTAAATTCATAAAAACCATTATAAGAACCCTATTTTGTTAGCTTTATTCTTAGTGTCATTACGTTCTGCAGCTTCTTCTAGTAATTGCTCTTCGATGAACTTCTTATTGATCTTGTCATCTTCTATGAATAGCAATGAGTGTTTAACTAGGTTAAAGTCTGCAGGAGCTAGAATGTCATCTGGTAAGTTCTTAGGAGCTTTACGCTTAAAGAACATCTTAGCTAGTTTGTCAGCTTGTGTACCTGTAACATTCTTGAACTCTTTCTTAAGTAGGAATCGACGTTTAATAGCACTGTCTAATCCATCCTTAGAGTTCGTAGTTGCAATGAATATACCTTCGAACGTATCCATACTTTGCAATAGAGCGTTAACAGCTTTTACTTCGTATGAACGATCAGCTTTACCACGGTCGCTAGCAATAGAGTCGATCTCATCTAGGTGTAAGATGTGACCTTCTTTCTCTGCATCATCGAACGCTTTCATTAGAGCTTTCTCAGTTTGACCTACATACTTGCCAAGCAGTTCACCTAGCTTATATGATTTAAGCTTACGACCCATCTTGTCTGCAATGTAAGCTGCGGCCATAGTTTTACCTGTACCTGGCACACCATCGAACAATATAGATATGCATGACGGACGATCTTCTTTGGCTAGTGCTATTTCTAGTTTAGCTGCAAGATCATCAGGAAGTATATCGGTGTTTACTAACGTGGCATCATAGTCTTTTGGTAGACGAATGATACCAACTTCTGCTTTGTCTTCCTTATCACCATCAGCTCCATAAGAGGCTTTGATGTTAGCATCGATTGGACCACCGAGTAAACCGATGTTTTTGAGGTTTATATCTCCGAACATAACTGACATGTCTCCATAAGCTTTGTCTTCTTCTACAATTTTACCTTGTCCATAGAGAACATCGGCGTCAGCATCACTCATTGCGTGAAACTCTACAGTACCGTCAATGTAACCCCACCATGTTTCACCTTTGATGTCACACCAGAACAATGGTTCTTTAGTGTCAGAGAAACAGTATTTAATTGATTTATCCATATTAAATCCTTAGATTAGTTGTGTTCTATACGAACTGTTAAGATTTCATTGAGTGCAATTGGTGTGGCTAAATAGACATGCTTTTTAGTCTTCCAACCGATAGTCGCAATGGTGATACCTTCGTCCCACTTAGTGTAGCCGAATGCCGTAGCTTTCACGAAAACTAAAGGACCGAAGGTTTTTACTTTACCTAGAGCAACTGTTTTGTCGCCATAAGAGTTGATATAAGAAAGCTCGAGTTTACCACGTTGGCTTACATAACCTTTCACATTGTTTAGCAGACCTTCTACATAGTCTTTGTTTCTGCCGAAACCTATGTAGTAGTGTTTGACAATTGAATTAAATAAAATCATGGTTTTATCCTATATGGTTGGACAGCTTCAGCTGGACATTATTTCATGGACGCCTGTCCGGCACACCCCAGGCTCCTGCTCCCGCTCCCTGGCTCCTAACGCTCCTGTGCTCCTAACGCTCCTGTGCTCCTAATGCTCCTAAGGGAGTTCCAGAGGGAACATCTGGACGTGACGTGACGATCTGTAAGATCGGTCTCGGCGCGCAGAAAAATTAATCTAAGATCCACGAGTGGACCGAAGAAATGATCTCCAAAAGGAGAACTGTTGCTGAAGTATAAAGACTGCTAATACTGCACATGTTTCTATAGGATAAAAAGCTGCAGATACGATTACTGCAAATATTATAAAGAGAATTACTCTTAAATCTGTAAGTATATCCATGAAACATCATCCCAAAAAAAAAATACCAGACGATCCGTAAGGACCATCTGGTTTATTTTATATTAGAAAGGCATGCTTGCCATATCTGGTTCAGCTTGCTCGTCTACAGTGTCTTGCTCAGATGCTGCAGGTAAGCTATCACCTACAACCGAGAAGCCAGCCTCAACGCCACCACCAACATACT
>UEXM01000035.1_pt1 | contig 61118 bp, 65 predicted proteins | sample 1796661 | NCBI WGS metagenome assembly UEXM01 (sample SAMEA4772469, study PRJEB27181) | metagenome | reverse complement strand
ACCTGCTCGACTTCTTCTCGTCTCGCTAATCTTTCCTTCTCACGTTCCGCTGCTGTTTTCGTAGCACGGGCTGCTTGATCCTTCTTGACCTTAGCATAGTATGCCTGCATGGAAGGAGTCTTCTGGGCATCCCTCATACCACCGAAGGCAGTCTTGAGAGGGTTCTGGTGTGCTGGTCCTTCTTCGATATTTTCTACCGATTCCATTGCACGCTTAGTATCTCGTCGATAGTCTGCTCGTGCCTCCCTGGCTCTTCTTCTTTTGCGATCTTGATCAGCAGCGACTTTTGCCATGTCTGCTTGCTTCTGTTCACGTTCTGCTCTTCTCTCGATGGCGGATGCCTCGGTGAGCGTTTCAAAGATATCGTTTCGTAAGTCAAAGAATGATTTAGCCATTTGTAGTTTCTCCGTTGGGGTATAACTATTTAGTCATTTTTTTTATTCAACCAGTGGGTCCATTCGTCTAAAACATTTCCTGATAGACGAGATAGATGCATTTGAATTGATGTTGGTCGGAATGGCTTTTTCTTCAGATTCATATTGCATTCCTTGGGTGTTTTATTCCCTTTCAGGGAATTACACCGTTCACATGCTGCAACCAAGTTCGTCCACGAGGAATCTCCTCCTCTGGATTTAGGCATAACGTGATCAATTGTCATTTTTGTCCTGTCTTTACTGCCTCGGTTGCAATATTGACATGTCCACTTGTCTCTCGCCAATACGTTTCGGCGAGTGGGTAAATTTTCTTTGTGTGGTATACTCACATACTGAGAAAGCATCAATACCTTCGGTAATCTATATGTGCCACTGGTGCTTTGTATTTGGTATTCTTTAATTTTCATGTAAGGTGATATTGCCTTACCTGTCATGAGTAAGATAACTGCTTTCTGCCAATCTACTACACGGAGAACCTCTTCTGAGGCGTTGAGAAGCAAAACCTGTCTATCTCTCATAGATCCCCTTCCAATAGAAAACGCCCACAATATGGGCGTTAGATAGAAATCAGAATTTTATTTGTGTGATCATCGTTATATGTAGCGTGGGGACTTTCTCTACCCACTATATAATGTGTCTAACTTCAAAATTGAAAGGTGACTCGTACATGACGACACAGACCAAAACCAATTGGAGTGTAATTGGTATGTTGGTGGCGTGGGCACTAACGCTCGCAACTTTTGTGTGGAATACAGCAGTAAAAGATGCTAATTACTCTGCAAGAATCGATAACATCGAAGAAGAAATTAAAGAATTAGATTCTCGATTAGACACTGCCGAATCTTTCCGTATGGAAATTCGTGCTGATCTAGCGGAAATCAAGACGGATCTTCTCTGGATTCGCAAGAGTCTAGACGAACAGCGGCGACCTTAATGATTAGGGTCGTGGTCCTCCAGGCGTAGAGCCAGGACCACCACCTCCACCACCTCCACCGCCGCCAGGATCTGGACCGTCGTCCTGGCCAGGATCAGGACCGTCCGTTGGGTTTATAAATTCCTCCATACCACCAAAGACATTCCTTCCTCCAGTAGATAATGGTACTTGGGGCAAAGCATGAATCTCGCCGGCGGGTGTAAAAGGCCCTATCCATGTAATAATTTCTTTGATGCCCTTTTCCGACAGCATAGTTACAAACTCTGCAAAAGTTTCATTTGTTTCTGGTGGATTTTCAGATGTCGGATTCGCAGTTGGTGTGTGAACCCAAGGAATTATATTCCTGCCAGATGGAGTGAAACGGAAAGATCCTTCGGGATCATAGGGACTAATTGAAGTTCCTATTAGAGTCTGGTTCATGTCGCTATTGAGTATTCTGTCAATAGTTTCAGACCAGTAGAACAATCTCCTTTCAAACTCATCAGGATACGAATTGCCATCTTTATCTTGCCATTCAGCGTATGGTGGTTTATACATCATCGGAGTCGCAATATCATCTACGAATAGATTGTAGTCGTAAACTGCACCATCGTCTTCGGAGCGGCCGGTTCCCCATTTTTTTACAGAATCTCGTGGTACGGGGTCCGAGGATGTAGTGTCGTTGTAGTCAGTACAACCAACATGGGGAAAATGAGATCGGAAGGGTTTAAACAATCCCTCTTGAGCGGCTCCCTGTTTTGCTACATGTAGAATACCGTGCAACCAATTTTCAAATGTGATCAGATCATACCGTCTTCTGCCGAAGGTGGAGGGGGCTTGACCCCGATTCGGCAACCACCAAGGATTCGCATCGGATCTCGGCCACCATTTTCCGTCACCCGTTTTCTGTGGGAAAGGAACGGGTCGGCCGTCGGGTGATGTGAAATTAGATGTAAAAATTTCTCCTACTTTTCCTCCGTTACTGTTGCCTACCCAGTCCCATGTTCCGCATGATATTTCTTGACCAACGCCATCAGCAGCAGTCGCTTCTGGTGCAATATTCAACGCAGCGTATGGAGTAGCATCCTGCATTTGCTGTAGTGTTCTCCCCCAGCCAGGAATAACTTCAGTTGAAAATCTTGGATCTTTCTTCATGAGAGCAAAATCAACAAAGGGGCTCTGTGCGTAGATTTGCGGGGAGAAGCCAGGGTCGGTATTGATCATGAATCTGTGTGGGTCGGCGATAGTGATACCACTATCACTCCAGTATGCCTGTTCTTCTTTATAAGTTTTACAGAAAGAATCCACCCATCTCTTCATGTGTTCGATTCCGTTACTCATCCACGGAGTCCATGCCCTGTAAGGAGTAATTGGATATTTTGTTTTCAGTTCTCCGACATCGATCCCTAAATCCTCTGCTAAATTTTCACCTCCATTTTGCCAACTATCATAGGAAATTGGTTCATAAACTTGATGAGATACACCACCAGCGAATTCGTAATGAGTCTCAAGTGCGTCATCTTCATGGAAATATAATCTGGGCCCAACAGGACTTGCTCTGTATGCATTTGGGTCATCGTCATAGTCCGAACGTACTTGAGTGTATGTTCTAGATCTTGATATTTCCACACTGTTGTCTTTAAACCATTGATTTAGATCTCCTCCAACCTGACCTGATCCTTCTTCGAACGACTTTTCGTCGAAGTATGCACATTCTGGCATGGTATTACTTCCTATTCCATACAAGAAAAGACATGGTTTTTCTGGATTCCCTTTAGTAATTATTCTTGCGATTACACCCAGAGCACATTGTCTTGCGTGTTCTTCAACAGTTGAAGGTATGACCGGAGTTGTGTATCGGTTATCGGGAGTTATATCGATGAAGTTCGATGCGGCCGGCCCGTTTTGGGCACCCGGAGCACCCAGCAATCCTCTTCCGTCACCGGCGATCATACTGTTGATTCTTAGATCATCGTTATATTGAAGAGAACTGATTCTTTCATGAGACACTGATTGAGGGTTTTCGTATGGTATAGCAGAAAGATCTGCTGGAATATCTTTTCTGCCACCCTGCCCTTGAGTGGAGCAGATGTAGCGTATGATTTCTTCTCGGTTTCTTTTTTCGGGTTCTAATGCTCCGACGAATGGAATCAGTCCTGTACTAAAAACGAAGCCCCTGTCCATTATTTCGTCGATATGATTTTTTAGTGCTACCATGTCATACTCTGCGGGCGGTTCTCCTGTCCCGCCAGTGCCTGGGATTTTATAGGGAACATTGAAACCGTTTCCGCTCCCGTTATATCCCCAAAGTCCGACACAATGAACCTCTGTATTGCTCTCATCAAAATTCTGGTATTCCCATCTTCTTGATCCGTCTGTTGTATCATTCGCCTCAGCGCCCCAAAAATTACCCGACACGGCCCCTGGCTTTAAATATTGTGCCATGTAAGGAGCGGCAGTAATTAAATCTGGATTTGCGGGTGGGCCTGGAGCGGTTCCCCATGCCATAGGAACTGCTTCGCCCATGACACCCATTCCTCTGTCGTAATAAAAGTCAAAGAATCCAGACGGACGACTAGTAGATGCGGCACCTGAAGCCTTATCCACAACCATACCGTTTACGCCAATCAAGTCTCTCCAAGAAATCGCTTCCGATTCTTTCATGCTCACATGATCAAGGTTTGTAAAATCGGGTATTGGTTGAAGTAAATCAAATCGTGGATTATTTCCGTCTAACCAGACATCATCTTGATCGAAAATTCTCAATGCAAGATTACCGGAGGCAGGAACCGCTATTTTAGATTCGGGATCTCTGTCTAATGTTCCATTCTCTTCTCCGAACATGACAACCTGATACCCATCGTAGATTCGAAAATCAATAGGATCACCTAAGGCTTGTTTTTCTAACAGCCAAGGTTTGATATACTTTTTCCATGACTCGGATCGATCCTGTAAAGTCCCATTTACTCGATCAGGTTCATCAGGAGTAAGTATGGTATCATAGAATGGTGGTTCATATGCGGTATCATCAAAGTAGTTATCGGCATCGTTGAATTTGTGACCAGCAAACGATTCGCCCGTCGTCCAGTTGGATGCTGGAATTCCGAAGCCTCTCTGATTTAATCCCGGTGTGTCTCCGTTTGGATCACGAACTGTAATCCTTCTTGCACCGAGTTCATAAAGTTTTTCGCCAATGTTTTCTTTCCACCACCAGATATAATCTTGTTCTGCACTAGTTGCATTTGGATTTGTTAACCATGCGGGAGGTGTATTTGTGGCCACATTTTGGCTGTTCAGTTTCCAAACATCACGACTACCGTTCGCTGCCCAATAATGAATGAACATCGGTCTTCTGTCTGGCTTGAAGAAATGTGTTTCATTTGCGATTATATTGAGGGGTAACGGAGATTCAATCAGACCTCCTAGTTGATTACCGAAATACCACTGATAAAACATCTTCTTGTTTTTTCTGTGAGTATCAGTGTCAGTTTGATCTACGGTGTAGATATGTCCTTGAGCGGGACCTAAAGAATTATTCATCACATCCGCTTGATTCAGATCTAATTTATTTGTGATCGCATTGCTGATATCAAACTCAGGTAAAATGACACCTAGCACGCCTTTATCATTAATCTGTTCTGCGATGTACTTGATAACACCGCCGTTGATTGGGTAGAATCCGACTCCCACATCGTTTCCTGCCGTTGTGTATTCTCCTGTTCCTCTATACGAAAGATCAAGACCCGACCACCCGTCTTGGGTAAAGTCTATGAGATTAGTGCCAGCATCGTATGCGTTGTAGTAAGTCCCACACAAAAGAATTCCACGTTCACCTACCACGTTAGCATAGGTTGTGACTAGAGAGTCAAACAGATTTTTCTTGTGTGCTGGTGGTGATGGTTGCCAACCATGAAAAGAATATCCTACCGCGTCAGTTAGCGGTTTCAGATCTCGGCTATTCCATGCGTAATTGAATGCGTTTTGTAACTCAGTCTCGCCTAAGTTGTTTTTACTAGGGTCAATCAAGTTCAAGATATCTTCTGGAACAATATTGAATGGCGCGTTGTAGATGGTGACTCTATTGTGGCCAACCATACCTCTCATCATGTTCGAAATTCGAACAAGAGCGTCTTGTATGATATAGAATCTGAAATTAGGACTACAGGAACCAAAAGGTTTTGTGGGATCATCAAGATCAAAGAACATTTCTATAGGTTGATATGTCCCGTTATCGTGAGGTACTTCATTGTCGATGTCTCTAGCAGTAACACCATTTCTGATTCCCCAACCACCAACTTCTGAACTGAACATCATGTCGAATAATTTATGTTGTATGTCGAGACATAGAATATTCTGTGGTTCTTTTGCTCTTTTAAACTTTGATAGGATAAGGTTTTTGTTGATGTACGAAAAGACATTTTGGACGTATTCGTCGATGTACGCTCTGTAATCACCTTCACTCAAAGACATGAGCAGACTCTTGGACGCATCTGAATTAAAATCGATAGTTGTTCCATCAAGGGAGACGGTTGAATCTATTTCATTACCACCAAATAAGAATCCTATTCTATTATCAGACCAGATATCCATGCGTCTTTTTTGATATACTTGTTGTAGTACAGATCCACCTGGCCATTCTTTGAATGGGTTTTCTTCTACCAGATTGGATTTGTATTTGTTGTCTCTATGGAACACCTGATCTAACATCATGATGCCATTTGATCCGCTGACAGAATCATATATGGTATTGAGCAGATCAATTCTTTTTCCTGTTGCAGTATCGAATTCTGACGGGGAGTTTTCTACAAAGATAAAATCTTTAGAATCACACAGGAGCATTTCATTTCTATTAAGAACTGATGCATCGTCTCCGTCATGGGGACCAGATTGATATTCAAAAGCCATTACAGGTTTGATCGGTTTATTATTCCCTGATGATTGGAGAATATCAGATATTGTTTTCATGTGAATAGATCGTTCACCTCGATATATCTTATTCCATTCTTCGGTTCCTCGTTCCTGAACTTGATATAGAACAGGAGTTATCAAATCTACCAATTCAATTATTTTAATACTAGAATCGTCGGGGTGAGGGGTCATCGAAAGTATAGATTGATACGAAGAAAATAGGCTACTCTCGTCACCGAGTGGATGTGGTTGACCCAAACCTAATACACCGACTTTAATATTTGGAAGTAGTGATTTTATGGCAAGTATTCTATTCATAATACCTACGGCAAAATTTACCAGATCGATCTGCTCGATCTCGTCGGTATTAACAAGAGAATATGGGTGTTCGATGTTAAGTAGAACAGTTCCCGTTGAATTGGAATTTAGATAAGTTGAACGGTCAATTCCAAATTCGTCTTGCTGATCCAGAAACGCCTCAAATGTACTGGTAATAGTTTCTGTTGTTGTATTTACAAACGAAGTTATATTAGTACCATCATCTGCACTACAATCAGCAGAGGAGATTATGAATGTTTCTCCTCTAGAGTAATTTTGTATTGCATACGGAACTCTTGCAGTTCCCTCTGTCGCATGAGATATCGCAATTCTTCTGTCTAACTGCGGGACAGGAAATTCTTGCTCTATATTATCAACCACAGAAGAATCAAAAATTAAGTCTGCTGAAAGCGTGACAAATTCTGTGTATGGATCATATTTAAAATTGTGAGTTTCTTCTACGGACATAATTATTACTCAAGTGGGTGGAGACCATTCATTATTATGTATCTGATTTATGCTGGATCTAACCTGTAAATGAAATACTCTACCGTATCTCCGACGTTCCATGATGGGATACCATTCGCAGATCCGACCTGATCTGACCCTGAGCCATTAATTTTTAGATATGCCGGTTGTCCATTAACTGAAATCTCTCCCACTGGCACACCGTACACCTGATCGCCTTCGGGAGACAATTTGAAAGAATACTCATCACCCACACTGCCATTTACAGTGGTTCCATCTGCACTGGTATAGACAAATCTTATTTCATAAGCATCATAATACTCTAGTCGTCGTCCGTCACTTGGGAATGAAACTCTGTCATTGGTGGGAGTTGTCGTTGCACCCCAAGGATTTCCATTGATATCGTTTTCTTCAGCGGCATGATTTCCGTGCCAAAACCAACACACAGTGACATCATTTGCACCGTTTGTGGTGAACACGACATCAGCATTCCCATCTTGAGCAAACTGAAAAACTTCTTCATCCTCAACAATGGTAGTCGCAACCTCGTTACCGTCTACTCTTTCTATCAGCACCTGCTGAACTAAGGTAGGAGTATTAGCATATGGTCTTTGATCTCCACCACTGACGGTCAGTGGGTCGCGGTTCCCAGCGTCGATGAATGTAGTAAGTTCATTCTCATATTCTGCTTGTGAGGTTCCGCCCCACCGATCAATTGTTTCATTGCCCACATAAGTGTCTGCCCAATTAATGGGTATGGTTTTTAATTCATCTTTCGTTGGATACTGTGCCCAACGAACACCGATTTTCCCTCCATCACGGGCACCCGTTGTGGTACTATTGATTACCTCGTTGTTCTCGAAATCATATGCCTGTGATAATCTTTCATGCTCTTCATTGGAGAATCTGGCATCATAATACCCATATGTGTTGAAGGATCCTCCAACTTCGTCCCCGTCTGTCCTTGTTACTAAATTGTTAAAGTGAACATGTCCCTTGTTGGGGGGCAATTGGGAGACAGGTGGATCGTACTGACTTTGAGCGGAATTTGGAACAATTTCAGCACCAACAACCAAATTATTGGCAAAAACAACTTGAGAGTTTCTATGTTTTGCCTTGGTTATTCTATAACCATCGGCTAGACTTGATATGGTTCGTTCTGGAAGAACTCCATCGGACCAAGATGGGTGGTTGAAATCAACGATACATGTGTTATTCCAATATCTTACTTGCTGTATATCTTGATTATTTACTGGGTCATGATTAAATACTTCATAGTTCGTTTCTACAACGGGAGGCATATGTGCATCAGATTTACCATTGAATGCCCAAGTTGATTGTCCACCTCCCAGACCTTTCCCGAAGTTTTGTTGATAGATGACTAAATTGTTCTCAAACACCATCTTCCCAGTCCACGGGTTCCGATCAGATAGAGCAGCCGAAGCAGGTTGATATGACATCGCAGTCCCGCAATTGAGGAAAATATTATTTTTTACATTTGCATTGCCCCATGCGTTGAAATATAGAGATATACCCTGACCGTGATTGGAGAACGTGATGTCAAAGAAATTTCCTTCGAATATACTTTCTTGCATCGGCACGGGATGAACTTTTCCGTCTGCCTGAGGATCACCCACGGTGCCACTAGCGTATATCGCACTCTGTCTTGGTAAGCCATAGAAATTATTATTTTTGAACTGTGATCCGTGTGCTATTCCACGGAATCCACTAAAGTTCGGATACCAAAAATAGTTGCTCTCGGCGTTCCATCTTCCGCTTCTGCCAATCATCGTGCAACCAAAGAACAAACAATTCTTCATTGTTACATCACCGTTTGGAATGATAAAACCGGGAGAACTTGAAAATTGACCTTGTGTGTGAAAAACACAATTTTCCCAACCAACATTATTATCATTGTTAAAGAGTGTGGTTGAAACGGGATATAGTGCCTCTGGATTACCCGAACCGTCTAACCAGTCATTGTTTGGTGGGTTGTAGTATATCTTGCCAGGATTACCAGCACCATTATATTCTACTGCAAACTTATTGGCCCGACCTTGTATGAACTCCTTATCTCCCGTAAGAATGAAGTGCATATAGCCGTTCCAATTGTAAGAACCAGCCTGGCCGGCGGCATTCAACGTGCCAGGAACCCCCAAGAATCTTTCTCCCGCTTGAAGCACTGTTCCTGTTGGATCTGCGTCTCCTTCTGTCAACCAAACACTACATTTATAATCTTTGGTAACATTTGCATCAGAGTTTATGATCATGTGGATGTTAGAGGCATCGTTACGACTAAAAATGGCATCCAACTCTGCTAGTCGAGACGCTCCGATGGATGCTTCGGTAAATTTAAGCCCTCGTATTTCACCCTTGTATAGATTATAATCAAGTATGGATAGACTACCCGATTGATATTGCGAAGAAGTTGCCTCACCACATTCTCCTGGCTCTGCGTTACAAAATATCTCCGTCAACACATCACACGATTTTGTGTCAATATTTGTTGCTCGATAATTATCGACCGTAAATTCACCACCAGGCGGCATCGAGTTTGCATCACCCTTTGCACCAGAAATCCAGAACCCACCACTACTTTCTGTCCATAAACCTATGTCCCACGGCCAAACATCATCATAGGGGTTGATGGGCCAACATGCTTGAAAGGGAACATTTTTTTGTAGTCTTGGAATACAAAGGGGGTCCAAGGCAGAGGAAGTTACTCTCGATAGATCGTCTCGATCGCCAGGCACACCGTCCAAGGGAAGATCTGCGACCCAGTAACCAGAAGTATCGTCAAATGACCAATCTAATCTAGGTCCGCCGGCGAACTGTGCGTTTTTTATAGTAACACCAGAAGGCAGTGTCATGCTGTCTCTATCATCCGCGTCAGTGTAAAACGCACGACCCCCAAAATCAGTCACGCCACTATCGACTTCATTCTTAAATGTTGACCATGTTTCCCAATTTGTAGCAATACCTCGATTGACTCCAATTTCATTTGGGAAATTACCGCTGCGTGGATTGTCTGCTTGAGCGGTTTCTGTTACCTCCCACTCAATGGCATCGTAAACACCATTGTCGATTTGGACCGTAGCCATACCGTTTTCTGTAATCCAATCCAAAGATACAGCAAGACTGTCATCGAGAAACAGTGCATCTGGATCTCCGCCTGGATCCGAATCTGCTACCACCCTGACAATAGGCGTCTCGCTTTCTATAGTTTTTGGGCGATTGAGATCATCCACCCCAATAGCAATTACCTTGCACGATATGCTCGTTCCGTTTGGAAGAGGATAAGGGAGACCGGCACTCTCGATTAGAGACTGATTACTTAATGATAGTATAGGATTGGTGGTGTTTATTGTCTTAATCATTGATTAGTCCGTGGGTTCTATCATATTTAGTATCAACGAGGAGTCGAACCACCATTGTCATCCTTGATGTTTGGTAGTCTTGTCGCTGATGATCTTGGCACCGACCCTACAGTGAATGGTCCCACGTTATTTTGTAATACCGATTGCAGCGACGGCCCCTCGTCACTTACATTCTCCAATAATCTGGCATAAGTTCCGTCGCTGGGTCCACTAGTCACGAATGAATTGTCATCGGGGTTGTCGATAAGGAAATTCCAACTCTCATTAGTTGTCTCGTCTGTAATTTTGATTCCATCAAATCCATCTAATCCCTCAGTGTTTCCATTAAAATCACTTATCCATGCATCTTGTTGACTTCTCGCATCGAAAGTAAATGCAAGTCGGCTTCCAGCCTCGCCCGCTCCCACTAATCCTATTTTTGCACCGCCAGCAACACCCATAAAAGTATCATTGGGTATATCATATGGCGCACGGAACACTACTGTACCGTCTGGAACACTTATAACAGTTTCTGCGTCGGAGAGATCTGCAACCCATCCATCTAATAAAATGGACCGACTGCCTTCTGGTATTCCATCCCCCTGCTCTGAGGCAAACTCGTCTCCCTCGCCAAGAATATGTACGTTATATGGTGACCAATATGGAATGGGGGTTCCATCTGCACGCCAATCCGATAGAGGGTTGTCGTCAAATTCAGGGTTTGTGACACTATTACCTGGCACATATATTGGAGCGTCCGTGCTTCTACCGTTTTTACAATTCCTAAACAAGACATCACCGTAAGGTGGGTTCGGGTCATCGTTAGAGGGACCGACCCAGAGATCGCCTGTTCTGAGCAGAGACGAATCACTGAAAACCATATTCTTTATCGTCTGTTCGTGGGGTCTAAACTTCAATTTCACTGTTCCTACGGAACATGCAATTTCACAATCCATAACAACAAAACCATCAACTCCACCTCCCCAGTTACCATCGCAGAAAATTGCCTGTCCTGCACCTTTCTTGGCGTCTCCGTCGTCTTCCCATGCCATCCAACAGGTTATATTCTTGAGTAGAATATTACCATAGACTCTACCATCGGTTAAGTTCGTGAATGCCTGCCATAGGTCGGAGTGCATAGGAGAAGGAGGATCTCCGCCTCCATTGAAATTTTCGATGTTAATATCAAGACAGCACGCGGTGTTGGTTAGAATGTCATCCGCGACATTTCCCACCTGAATATCTCTAACAAGGACATACTGTTTCTGTCTTCCTCGAATAGGACTATCAACTCCCAAATTGTCTGCCGTGCAGTCGATTACCCATTTTGCATCGTTTGAGTCGATCCAATCATCTATTACAGGGGTATCTGGTGACATGAAGTTTGAGTTAGTTGTGTCAAATTCTCTGTCTTCATTCCTTGGTTCAAGTTCATAGTTTACCCCGGCCGCACCGCCGACCTGAATGGAGACGGTCGGATCGGTCGGATTGGGAAGATCCCTCGGAGCCGAATAATCAACAATTGGAGTACCATTCAGATCCTCATCGATGTCATTTTTCGGTAGCACAGGTCTGTATTCAACACATCCAGTAAACACACAATTTTTATAATACAGTTTAGTTTTGAAACTCTCGTTTCGTGAAATGTCTGGTGCAAGTGATATCAATTGCTCTTTAAAGAATGGATCGCCAGTGCTGGCATTTATTCCGTAGTCTAATTGAGATCTACCTTCTTGAATAAACTCTACATTCTCGAATCCTAGAGCCTGGAACTCATAAGTGTAAGAGTTTTTAATTCTGTTCGAGATAGTTTGACCAACTACATCGCATTTATCATATCGGTTTGCGAACTGAACTCCGTCAACTGTGCCACGAATTCGAACCCAACCATTGGTCGGAATTGGTCTTTCATCATCACCGTTGCCGTCTGCCAGATAGTAAACACCAGGCGTATTGATATTGATTATAGTGGGTGTGGTTCCATCGACGAGACTATCAAGAGCATCCTTTAATTCTTCTTGAGTCACTACGTCAACCACATCAACCACCCTTCCTCCATACGTCACAAAACCTCTTATGCCACCAAGTACAAGACCGTCCTGATCTCCAACTGCATCATTGATATCTGTATTACCCGTCATCACCATATCCACACCTGCCGTGTTCGGTGTTACGGTTGCAGTTGTTATTGCTTCACCTAACGGTTGAACATATGTGTGACTAAAATATCCATCACCGTCTCTTGTAGTTACTGATTTACTGATACCATTAGTAGTGAACACGATTCTTTCGATACCATATACATGTTCTGCTGCAAGTCGAACAGTAACCTCTTGTCCTTCCGCGTAGTCTTCCCAGCCTGGATCTAACCAATGTACCACTGGTTTCATGTCAGTAAAGAAACGGGCGCCTGACGGAACTGATGGTGTTGTTTCCTGACGTGAAGATACTTTCCATACCACGTTGTCGTAATTATCATCTGTAATTTGAACGCTGGCATTAGCGTCAGTTGTGATTATGTCCGAAAGATTCAGAGTCAGCGATCCTACAAATTTAGAGGCAGATTCGGCTGGTTCTTCAATACTGATGGACGCTGTACTGAGATCAATTACACCATCTATTTCACCCCAAATCTCATCGTCAATCCTACCAGCGGCCGAAACTATACATTTTATTGTAGTTCCCGCTGGGAGAGGCCAAGGCAATCCAGCATCAATGAACAGGCTGGATTCTGCTAAATTCAACTGACCTGAAGATGATGGTGGTAAATTCGTCATGGTGTTATCCCAATCTTGTCTTTCATTGTATTTAGATTAATCTATGTCTGGTATCTTGACTTGCGTATAGCGTAGACCTGTTAGTGGTGCCGATCTGGATACTTCATGAACTGCTCCTGTAGTCAAACTATCATTCCATTCTCTAATACTGGTCCAGTCTCCATCCAGATTCTTATCATAAATCCAAACATCCTTGTTGTCGTTGGTACCATTGCTCATGACATCTCTGGGGAGGAATACATTGGTGCCCTCGAACGCAAAAATATCAGGCCCGTAGTGTATGAACTGTCCTGTCGGAATCGATGGGTTGTTGTTATTTTCGTCCGTCGAGCCAATAAGCATCATCGACTGTCCTTGATTACCGGGGGCATTCCATGTTATATTCCAAAAAGCACCCGACTCGATACGTGCCTCGTCTGCGGTGAATATTCCTTGGAAATTTCCTCTGGCTGATTCTACTTTCATTCGGTGAACGATTACATTTTTCCGTACTTCATTGAATTGTTGCACATCAAAGTGAGGATCTCTTGGATTGTCATTGAATTTTTTACCATACCAAGGTGAAAGTGGATCTGCTGTATCATATCTACTTATCCCGGACATATTGATATTTGTCTGGTTCAGTGTCGCGGGGGACCCATCTAGTCGGTCCACCCCCTTTATGCCTGCCATTGTATAGTCTGGCCAAAATCCCTTATCGTAGGGTAAATGTACTGAGTTGAATTCTGTAGGATTGTTAGTGTATGGGATTCGTTCCGCTATAGATGTTTGTGTGTTTGAGTAGGTCTCACTGTATGATAAGGTATTATGCAGGCCCAGATTATCTGCTCTATCCTTAGAAATAGGTACGCCAAATTCGACCGATTCTTCTCCAGCACCAGCACCGTCTGGACTTCCCAGAGAACCCCACGGATAGTAGTGCTTGTTGACATCATAGATGTTTGTATTTACGATCATTGTATAGTTAACAATATCATTTTGAGTTGGTGGACAGATCATATCACAATCTACCATCTCTTGTCCTGAGTTCCCGACTCCGTAATTTATGGTACAATTATACGCTGCGTTGTTTCCCGTGTAATAAGAACCATTATCAGAAAGAGTCAATGAATATCCTCCAACAGTGTCCCTGTATGAATGATCTTCTATTGATCCGAAGCCTCCACCCTTACTATCGGTTTTCTCTTTTGGTCCAATAGTGCAACCATCGAACATGACGGCACAGTAGTCAGTCCATCTTCTGAACCTATCCCCCTTATTTTTATTTCTAAGAAAATAAGTATATCCCTTATTAGTTGACCCTACACTTGCATTCAATATCATATTACAGTTCTTGAATAATGCACCATGTGCGAATGTGATGGTCGCGGCAAGGTTGTTCACCCACATCTCACCGCCTTGAACTATAGCAGGTAGGGTTTCTCGGTGAACGAAGTCACTGGGATCTCCTCCTACCGGAGTCCCCGACGTGCCGTTGTAGTCCAGTCCTCGACCCTCTTTAAAGAATTGAGTTAGATCATATCCAGTATATGCAGCCGCTGGTCCCGTTAGATCTGCGTTTGGTCCTAGTTCGTCTCCAATAGTGCATACATGTGAATTGTTTACTCTTATGTTCGTATGACCGTTCGCATATGCTTTTGCATACGCCTCAGAAGGAGTCAGCACCGGACTTAATTTTCCATCATTACCGTCGTTGCCAAGGGGACCAACATAATAATCCTCATATTTTCCTATGAAACATCCTCTGTTGTTCCATGAGAAATCGGCAGACATCGTAATGGCTTTTGGATCTTGAACTCCAACGAGTTCGGCGATCGGGATTCCATCTCCATCGAGGGGATTGATGTCTACATTTGGTTCCACCATACCCTGAAGTATTCTTGGTTCGCCCTTTTCATAATAAATGATGGCTCGCACTTCATTTGTTTTTTTCATTGTATCAGAGGTCGTTAAATCGAAAGGGTGTTCTACGGTATAGCAGTCATACCCTCTGGTTACACTCTCGGGTTCGGTGACTATTACCTTACTGATGTCACCATTCAAGTAAAATTCAATTCTATCAAGTTTATTATATCTCAGTGTGCCACTACCATCATCTATTACCCCCTGATACGGAGGCGCAACTATACTAATATACTTGTGATCATCGTCATCATGTGCAAAATACGGTGGTGTTATAAATCTACCAGAAACGGGATAGTTGAAAGGCTCGGAGGCATCGTAAACCAAACCTGATAATGCGAATGGAGCCCAATCCTTCGGATCTACACCACCATCTTCTAATCTCGCCATAGAGGAACTCGGTAGTTCACCGATATCAATTGTTTTCATTACTGGTCCCGTTGGAAATTTATCCGAAGGATCGTACTTGTCTTTCAGTGTAGTTAAATTAGTAACCCCACCATCACCATAGTAGAATTTATTAACATCAATTGGATTTCCATTAGGAAGAGTATAATGGTTGACCATACTGTCTATGTAACCAATATATGATCTCGGATCGTCGCCGCCGTACAATGAAATCATCTCATTGAAATACTGTACTCTTCTTTGCTGGAATTGTTTACCTAGATCAGTTAGTTCGTGGGTGGTTTTATCCCAGAACTGCGCCTCTTGAGAGCCAGGGTACGCTTCATATAATTGTATTTCATTTGGACGATCTCTCCATCCAAGAACATCTTTGGCCAGATCATGCGTATGAATCTGAGGATCTGCAACAGGACCATTAGGACAAGAAGAGTGAGTATAGAATCTATAGTATATACCTTCTTTGCCTGATCCCGTTGGGTTCGCTAGTGGATTGATATCGGTTATAATATCTCTATAAAACTGGAACGTCGCTTCTGCCACCGCTTCGTCGTTGGGTGAGTTATTCGGTATTGTTAATGCCCCGTTCGTGGACCATGCCTCCCCAGCACTACCATTCGTTTGTTTTATTACATCGTTCGTAACAGGATTCATCCAGTCAGAGATCCCTTGTGTCTCAGGACCGGTCACATATTGATATCTTATAGCATTAGTAGGGGTCCCCCTCTCTGTTCCTTCTCGGAATCTTTCAAACTCATCCCCAGTTTGTTTTGCAATCGCTCTCTCCACAATTTCATTTGCGAGATAGTACATGTGTGCGGGTACTGGAGTCGCAGAATTATTAGGATCAGGCACTGTTCCATGATCGCCGTCAAAGCAATCTAGTTGAATATGGTAAGTGATAGAATAATCCCAACCAACACCGGGATTACTATGATTCGCCCACATATAAAACGTACCATCGATACCGTTTGTTTCACCGTGAGGCCATATTTCTTCTCCCCGTAAACTCGCTTCGGGATGATCATCGGGCCAGGTCTCGTTTCCCATCAATAGATCTTGGTATGAGGTATAAACAGCCTTACCAAATTTCCATTCATCGGTCTCGTGTGCATTTTCCCAGAAATCAGGTTCATTATTGAGATTATGAATGGCCCACAAATTTTCATCATCCGCATTGAAATGCTGTCCGTATCTCCACGATAGACCAACTCTCATGAAGTGGGTATTTCTTCGTTCTAATATTTTACTTCTAATTCGTGTGATAATTCCAAGTGAAGAATTGCCAAGTCCACGGATACCGTCCAACAAATCGCTATACTGGTTCGTTGCGGTTGCGGTAACCTCTTGATAACCACCGCCGCTTTTTGGTATTACGATGTCAATTTCTAGGATTAAATCACACATGAGTCCTACTCTATTGGGATAACCAGAAATTCCTCCTCCTGATGCCACACTAGAAAACCCAACATGGGGGCATGATCCTGATGGTGTCCAATATCCAGTCGATTGACGCACATTATTATATTCTTGTGTGTCAGTTTCTCCGTAGGACGAACTCGCGGTCGGATCAGCAGGTTCATAATCAAGTGCGGCGTTCGTCTGCCAAAGAGTAGCACCACCACCAACATCCATCCATTCATTCGTGGTGTCTACCGTAACGGTATCGATCAGTCTCATGTCAATGATTACAACACCATCACCAGTTCCTTCGCCGTTGTAACTGTGAGTTCCTGATCTTACTCTAAATTCTTTCGACTCTGCATCACAATAATTCAAGATCCTGATTACTTCTTGTGCATTCTTGGGCTTGAATAGTATATCTGGAACATGATCATTAAAAATACCACGGTCTACATTAGCATAATCTTGGAATGAGTATTCAATACCATGTTCATCGTCACGGAATGGCATATCTCCAGGCTCAATTTTCCAGATCCCATCGATGTTTGCATCGGTTGACTCTCCGTCGTCACCTTCAAAATTTTCAAATGACCACTCCCAATTGACACTCCAACCATCATCCAATAAGTCTTGCAAGGAGGTTCCACCAACATAATCAATTATTGCCGTTCCAGTTACAGGTGATCCGACTTCCCACGAAGTAAGAGAAAGACTTTCGATCGTGGGCGGAGGATCCGCACCTGGCCCCGATGGTTCGGTCACAAGAACAGCGTTGGTGTTTACTTCTATAGTTTCTGGTGTACGATCTGCTAATAGTCCTTCAGCAGTAACAATACACCGAATGCTAGATCCGACAGGGATCTGGTCACTGAAGTTGGAGAGATTGAGTTGTGAAGCGTTTGGTGCGCCTGTTATATCTTTATAGTTCATGGTGTTATTTCTTCCCATTCCATGCTAACAATTACTTTTTCTCCTGGCCACTCTGGATCACCAGAATCCCCGCTGAATGGCCAGAGGTCCTGCCCGCTGCTAACTCGATCATGTATAACAGAAGTATCGGTCGCTCGTCTAATCGAACCTAAGCCGTAGGTTGAAGCATCGTCGGGCCAAATTATTGTTACTCGTTCCCCTGCAATGTAAACAGAAGTTTCTGGTGGATTGACAATATCAAAGTGAATTTTTACTTTTCGGATTTGATTACCTTCATCATCGTTTACATAGGATAGATATTGATCCTTCGACGTGGAATCGCTGAACGGAAGGACGAGACCTCGGCCTGATGCTCCTGCTTCTCTGGACCAAAACTTCCCGGGGACCATCGAGTCCCAGAACTCGCCAGGAGAATCTGTTCCGTCTTCAAGGAGAGGTGTTCCGTTCCATGAACTCTGACTGTCCGTCCACACATATTCGCCTGGCAGAGTTGTTGATCCACCACCACCGCCGCCACTGCTGCTGTCAGCAAACAAATCACATGGGTAGTACGGTCCCGCTGCGGAATTTCGTTGCTTTAGAGGTTCTGTTAGGCCGGCCTCTACTGGGTATTTTTCAAACCATAGACGGTCTTTTTCTTCGAAAATTCTTTTGATTTCGTCTCTGTTTAATATAGACGTAGTTCCTTCAACCTCCCATACGTTCTGCCATCGAATTCCAGAACGTCCTCCATCGGTTGCTATAGCCTCACCCGAGGTAGAGGTGTCGTGAGGTAAAACTTCATCTACAGGGAAAGTATCTACCCAATTTTCGATCAGCGATGTTCCCGTACTCCCACCTACATTATATTTTGTATCATCCTGAATCCAACATCCCGCCGCGTCGATTCCTCCGTTCCACCCAAGAGGGAAGTCCGCGTCGTTCTCTCTTTCGTCTACGATAGTAAAAGTGTTTGGTACATTGAAAAATGGAGAGATTGTATTCGAAAGCCACACACGACTATTTACATTTCTGTCAATACCAAGCCCGAAGAAGTTGGGTAAGTCTTGCCCATAGTTCTCACCATTCACTAACGTGGGATCGGTGATCCATTTAGTATTGTATAGAAGGGTATTTCTGCTTATAATCATCTGCTCTACTTGATCACCATATTCAACGACATTCGGTTCGGGATCGGCAGGTGATGGGGGGTGACTGCTAATATCCTGCTCGCCATCCCCCGTCTGGTGAGAAATATGCTTCTGTCCAGCACTTGCGGGGAAAATTAATCTATCTAACCAGAATAGATTGTTATCCAATAGATAGGTGCCCCGTTCTGCGTTCGCATTAGCCTGTGATCCAGGCTGTGCAGAGTGTGATCTCTTGCAGTCATAGAAAATATTATGCTGTATGGCACACTTCAGATAAGAATTTTTGTAAGCAGAGAACCCTTGACCGTGAGTAGTTGCTCCCATGTAAAAGAAGGAATCTCGAATTTCACTTTCTCGTATAGGATCATTATCATCTAAACACTGGAGAAGACAACCAGATTGATTCTGTGCGTTCAGAATCATACTTCTTCTGATTTTGCTACCGTCCGTGACTGCTAGACCTCGGAATACCATGTTCTCGGCGATACTATCATCAAAGTATACTACACCACCGTGTTGTAAGTTACCAGCATTCCTTGCATAACAATTTCGAAATTGACATCTCGCATGTGCCCCGCCGGCATTCACTATGGCAAAGGAACCTAGAGCAAGGTTGCAATTTTCTAAGATAAAATCTGAATTGTCAGTTACTCTTGCGACAGTGACTCTTCCCATAGAAATTATAACCTTGTTTGGTGTGTTACCATGTTTAGGTCTGTAGTATAACTTCTTATCGGTGATGTCAAAACGAAACTCACCTTCCTCTAGAGGTATTTTATTTGGACCAACAAACAGAAACTCATAGTAACCATTGTATTGCATACCGCCACTTGTTGTTATGTCTGGATCATATTCGTCTTCGGGTGTAGTAGGGTCATCTTCAAATCTGAAAAATGATTTTCCGTAATCATTTAATGTGTTGTCAATTTTAACGTAGTCGCCGTAAATATTACCATCAGACCAAATTTTATTTCTGCTGTATTCGACTATGACCGCACTACCTACTACGTTCGCATCTGCGTGTGAGATTATTGTTTCTTTTCGCCCTTCTCCAGTCTCCACATTGTATGTGAAGTCATCAGCCCCAAGAGCATCTTCTATTAGTTGCCTTCTGTCGGGGTCACTCACAGTGAAGCCTAATATTGTAGGCCTTGAAAAATAAGTCCCAGCCAAGGTGGTTGTCATTGATTTACCTTTGAGGTAATCTCTTTGCCGTGGGTATGGAACGTATTCAACTCCATCGGAGAAATTTGACTCTGGTAAATTCTCGAAACTCACCATCACATGAGTTTCGCTTTCCTTAATTACTTTAAGTGGATTTGATACTGGATCGGCTTTAACTGAATTGAGACTAGAACTTTTTGATGTGTGGACCATCTGAGTGTATATGAAACCATCTTTATAAACTTCGATGAATTTTTCGTATGTTGGTTCTCTACCTCTGGTGTCAGTTTGAACGTGATAATCGGTGTAGTCGCATCGATCTGATTTTCTGAAAATGAACGCTGGTTTCAGGCGATGTTCGTCGATAGTCTCACCACTGGGACTATCAGTTACTGGAAACTCACCCACTATCCCGTCTGAAATAAATCCCGCTGCTTGAAGCAAGAAAGGTTCTGCTGCGTCTCCGCCGTTTTCCTCGATCAACTCGTCATAGAAGCGAACACCGTACATAGTTTCTGTTACATCATTACCGTCGGCGTTCTGGCCGAAAGGAACCTCGATACCGTTAGTAAATCCATGAGTATCGTATAATTTCCAGCCGCGGACAACAGGATCAATACCAAAGGGTGCTTCGTCGCCGAATTTGGTGTGGATCCTTCCGTAAGATTCACCTTCACTCTGCTTATCGATTCGGATCCAATGGGCCTCTGAGTAGTTGTAACGGAATTTTTGAATGATATTATTGACCTCTGAGTCTCCCGTGTCCACGAAAAACGGGTAAATTGAGGCGACAGGATCTGATTCAGGAATGTCATCGTCAATCATGGTGATGCGAGAATCAGAAATCCAGTTCACGTCTGCGTCTGTTCGCCATATGTTAGTGCCAGAATCGTTGGGATCTGGTACAGACTCCCATCCTTGATTCATCAGAACACCACCGCGAACTGTAGCGTTTTTTATCTTCATTCGGCAAGGTCCGAATCTTGGATACCCTAATGACGGTTTATTAGACCCCCACGGAGCCACTGGATCGATACCATTTAGAACATCGTCTTGTGCCTGTATCCAATCCGCATACGTCCGAGCAAACTTTCTGCCCTCGAAGTCTATAACAGGATACTCACTTTCTGACATTGCACCAGGCTCATCCCATATTGGATCGACCGATGTATCTCTACTCAGGGTCAGAATCACCTCATCGATTTCATTATGGAAGTTCCGAAGATCTTCGTACTCGGAATCCACTGGCGCAAAAACAGTAGCCGATCTTTCGATCGAGGTTTCGCCTGGTTTTGTGATTTTAATTTTCGCCGTTACTCTTGACATATCATCTGTCACGTTGAACGGTGAATCGTTTGATGTGGAAAACTCTGCCATGACGAATCTCCTAGAAGTTACTTACTATTTAGATCTCAACAGAGCCACGATAATGGAATAGTCGGTGAAATGTTTCAACGTAAGAATCAAACCACACAAGATCTTCAGGCGAGAACGCTGCTCTGTTTTGAGGGCGAAAATCACCCTCCAAGTAACTCTTGTATCCCGACGCAAGAACCGTTCTCATGAACTGATCGATATTTCCATTCCTGAAGTTGTTTTCTAGTGTCCCACGCGACCATGCTACTCGGGGAATCCATGATATTTCTTTTCCTTTCCATGCAACACTCGGCATGATATCTCCGTCCCACCATCCCCAAATCATATTACTAAATCCTGTTGGTTTATTTGTTTGCCAATTCTTTTGTGATTCGTATCCTAACCAACCATAAAACTCTTTCGCCTCACGAGGAAGCATTGGTATTCTGCTTGGTGGTTGATCATCGACCGCAAACTCTCCCGCAGTGTAGTCCTGAAATTGCCAATCCTCTACTGGTAAGAAGTTTGGACCTTGTAACTGGTTACCCTCTGCCACATATTGACTCCAAGTTTTATTATCTGTGACGAGACTACCTGTATCTCCTGTATAGATCCACCGTGACGTAAAGCCTGGGACAATCTTACTACGCAGAGAAGTTCCCTCGGTTGACCTCGATATTTCGTTTAGGAAGTTACCAAGTTTACTGTTCGGCCCACCAAATCTTTTATAATAATGCTTACCTGCAAACGCAGGGTTTGGCCACTCCTTACCAGCGCCAGGGTAAATAGGTATGAAACAAAACGACATATGATCGAATGCTTGCCTCGTGTATAATTTTCTATACTCAGGGGCATTTGGGTTGGGTGCCTTGAGATATGACATCCACGATTGAAGAGCAGGAAGATCACTAGTTTCGATCCCCTCCTCGCCTGGGATGTATGCATTGATTCCTATGTTGTACCAACCGACAGGACTGTTTGGATATTTTTCTAGTACTCGTTGTGTTACAGTACGAACAGCATATGCGGCTCGCGGAAGTGCCTCTGATGCAGGAGTATCAAACGTGAACGTGCCGCCATTATTCAAGAAACTCTCTCGAACAGAGGAATCACGATCTTCATAGTACGGGAACTTGTTAAATCGTGTGGAGTTTGATGTCAAGTATGAATTGTAACTCATATCCTGTGCTGTTAATGGTCTATCGACACCTGTGTCTTCGATGTCGATACAAACAGCCTTCCCGTTCTTGTGACCCGTTTCCTGAAGACTATTTAATACCATCTGGGAAACAATATCTACCCACAAATCCCGAATGTAATCACTACTCATTTCATTTCCCCTGGCGGGAAGATCTAGAGGCTCGTCATCGAACCAAAATGATGCAAACTGGACAAAAGAATAACTGCGACATAAAGTATTATCAACTACACTGCTGACGTACTCGTTATGACCTGGAATGAGTGTGGTTAACCCCGAAGGTAGTGAAGGTGGCACAAGAAGTGGCGTTGATATTTCAGAACGTGGAGTTTGAATGATAGAGTTACCAGAAGAATCCTCACCAAAACCAGCGCCTGGTCTTCTTTCTTGAATGGGATCTGGATCGACGGGGGCGTTCACCACTGTCCATGAACGAAAGTCTCGGCCTGGAATTACATTCGTGCTAGCCGTTTGTGCAATCCATTGTCTACCAATGTGATCGACAATCTCTCCCGACTGATACGAAGTTCTCCTATTCCACTTTGCCATTCAGTCTCCATCCCTTGTGGTTTTCTCTTATTTGCCATGTACTATGTATAGAAAAACCCCACCTTTCGGTGGGGTCCTTCTTACACTCTATTCAGATGTTGGGTTGTCGATGATCATGCACCGTCGATCGACTCGTAGTCGGGACTGCTGGGGTCGGTGCAGATCGGGTAGAACTTATCTTCGCTCTCCTTCATCCCCTCATCACTCAAGTCCTGCGGAAGATAGGCGACGAAGCGAATCGGATACCCGTTCGGGAACTCATCCACTCCAGCAGCAGCGAGCATGTTCGCCATGATTTCATTCGCACTATCCCGAACCGCTCGACGCTTCTCTGCGGCATCATTGTCACCCTTGAGATGCACCTTGATCACGATATCGGTGGGAGTGTAGAGGTTCCCGTTCGGATCGGGGTTCACGAAATTCTCCAGCGCCCGTCCAAGGACACGCCACTCTGCCTCTGCGGTCATGACTGCACCATATCGTCCAGTCTTCGGATTCCACTTCGCACTCTCCACCAGACCATACCCCGCGAGGTACTCTGCTGCCTTCTTGACACCCCAATTCAACCACTGAATCTTGGCACCATTGATCTTGATTGCATCGGTGATGATCTTCGTCTTCACGGTAGCGGCAAGGGTAGGAGCAAGAGTCTCCAATGCAGCCGTGAATGCCGTCTGAGTGTTCTGAATCACCTTGCTTGCCACACATCCACTCAACCAGTTTGTGTAGTCCAACTGGCTCGCACTCTTCGCGGGCGGATGAGTGTTCATCGCAATCTGAAGAGCCCGACGAGCATTCTCATCATCACATTCAACGACATCGAACTCCGCATCATTGAACTGAAGAATATCCATTGCATTCAGCCGATGATGTCCATCGTGGAGGACATATCGTGTGCCCGTCTTGATTTTGTATGCCCTGCTCTTGGAGGGAGTCAACACTTCCACAACGGGACGAGGAAGATGTTCGAGAATACCATTTTCCCGAATGTTGTCTACGATGCTGGTGACATGAGAATTGTCGATACCACTCGATCTTGCCGCATTGCAAGTAATCTTCATTCCGATATCGAGAAGATTGATTCTCTTCTTACCCACGAACTTGACGCCACTGACATTCTTGAAACGATTGCTGGTCATGATAGACCCCTTATGAGTTAGGACTAGGGAAGAGAAACCACCAACCGTTGGGGAATCGCTGTCCTCATGTCCATGCGTCTATTATACCATAACGAGAGGATATGTCAACCCATAGGGAGTCTTTTTAGAGGTTTTTTTGAGATTTTTTCAATAAAAAACCCACCGAAATAGGTTCTGTATGAGGGCACAGAGAGGGCATGGGGAGTGTTATCAAAAACACTGACGCCACCTATTCCGATGGGACGAATCCTCGTTTTAGGCTATTTAGGGAGGATTGTGGTGATTTGTGGGGGAACGTGGGTAAAAATGGGGTATTAAATAAAGGTATAATAAAAGGGCTAAATGCGTTTTGTGCCTTTTGATGGTTTGGGTTCGCGGAGGACGGTGATGGAGCGGAGGAAACCACTGGGGATCTTCTCTAGCGTGCTGCAATCATCTGTGCCTATAGTGCTGAGTATGGCAATGTGATCGTCACCCTTGTGGACTAAGTACCCTACTGTGTTCATCACTGGACACGCCTTCTTCGCCTCTCTCAGCATGCCAGCCAAGTCATTCCATCCAATGCCACCCTCTTCAACGGCGTCTACCCAAACAACTTCTACTACTGGGTAGGTTTCAACGTTTACTTTCTTCATGGTGTATCTCCCTACACTATTTATATGAAAAACCCCTTATTTCTAAGGGGTTCCAATCACCTGATTATGAGCGGATCAGGCAATCTGGTCGATGAACCGTCCGAGGACAACTCGGCTGGTCATCTTCGCTCCCATGCTCTTGAGAAAAGCATTCTTCTTCTTGGCAGCGGTAGCGTCATCGGCGACGTTAGTCATCACGCCGTCGTTGTTCACGCTCGTGACACGGACGAGGTACTGTTCATCCCATCCCTGTCGATCGTTCGTGGCGATAGCGTAGTTATGCTTCTTCCAAGTCTTGACACCCTCTTCGACGAGACGATCGTCGTAGTTGAAGTATCCACTACCGTGGCGGGTCAACTTGGCAGGAGTCCAGTCGGTGAGAAAGAAGTTCACAATCTTACTTCCCGTACGCTCGCGGAGCAGTTCGGTCAGCATGTTGGTAGCGTCCTTCGTCACCTTGACACCGATGCGGTCACCCTTGATCTTCAGCGTACCGTTCATGGGCATATGCATACCGTTGCCGCATCCGTCCGTGAGAAAAACAGTGTTCACAATCTGGACATTGTTTTCCTTCTTGAACTTCGGGACGATGCTGATAGCACCCAGAATCGCTTCGTTCAGAGGAGTACCACCGAGACCGAATGCACGGTGGACGCTCGGGGTACAAGCAGTGTCCCATGCCTGTGAGTGGGCAAGGGCATAGTTGTTGAGCAGCGACTCTTGGAATTCTCGCTTGTTCATGCGGCTGGAGAAGAGATTCAGCAGCGTGAAATCGTGGTTTTCGTCATCCCATACGTTTCGTTCTTCCTTCCCGAATGACATCGGGGAGGCGCTGGTGAAAGCGTACACTTCGAACGGAATGTTGACCTTCTTGCAGAAGAGAACCAGTTGAATCAACTGTTCCATCGTCTCGGTGATCTGGTTGCACATGCTACCAGACCAGTCGAGGAACATGACGAGTCCGTGGTTCTTACCCTCACGAACCGTGGTATTCTTGCGGAAAACATCCTCGGACCACTTGTAGTTCATCATCTTCACGGTATCGAGAACACCCGACTTCGAGATCTGGACTCGCTTATGCTGGTCTGCCTGCTTCTTCATCTCGAATTGCTTCACCAGCGTATTGACGGTCGGCTTCGACTTGCGAACGACATCCTGGCAGAGAGTATCGGAAACCCTCTTGCCGTTGTCCGCAATCGATGCCCAGTGGCTGGAGAGAAGACGGTGGCAGGTCTTATAATCCACGATGTTCCAATCCATATCGATCGGATCGAGAACGATTTCTCGCGGTTCATAGTATCCGCTACCCTCTTCTCGAAGAGAGTCGGAAACCTTGGAGAATGCGTCCTGCGTGATGGATTCGGGTACGTTCGTACCCTGCTGGACATCCTCGGAAGTACTATCGTCGTCGCCAGTCTCGGAGGAGGATTCGTCACCACTACCACTAGCGTCGGAATCGTCGTCGCCCTCGGAGTCGGAACCACCAGTGGAACCCGATTCGTCGGATTCTTCATCGGTCGAATCGCCGCGTTGCTGCTGGTCCGACTCCGAGTCGCTACTCTCTCCCGATTCCTCGCCGACTTCGTCGGATTCTTCGTCCTGCTGTTCCTCGTTCTCGGCGATGATGCTAGAGAGAAGATCATGAGCGATTTCGAGAACGTCGGACCACTCGGTCGCGTTTTCGATACGCTTCACCCAGACGCATTCGGTCGAGGAGAAAGGAATCGCTTCGCCCGCATGCAATCCAACCTTGAATTCGAGGTTCAATCGGTCGATGAGCGGAAGGTCTCGAATCGATCGACCGTCGAGGTCGAAGAGATCGCGGTTCATGAGGTCCACATACGCATTGAGGAAGTCTCGACGGAGTCCGGGGAACTTCGACTTGATCATACGCTCGATACGAGCGTCTTCGATGACGTTCACATACATCTGTGCGATGCGATACGGTACGCCATGCATGGATGCAAGCGTTTCGATCTCGGTCTGCCAGTCTTCGCCTGGAGTGTAGAGGGCATGAGCGACTTCGTGACCGACGAGCATATCGTACAGACTGTTCGACATCTCCTGCCACACGGGCAGACGAAGCGTTCTATCCTTCAGATCGAAGGATGCAGTCTGTGCAGACGGATCGTGGACGACGGAGAGATCTTCGCTCGCAAGGAGACGAGCGAGAATCGACTTGGATGCGGTTTTCGTGTTGCTCATGCGTATATTATAGCATATTCCACGCTCAAGGCAACCCATTTAGGGAATATTCCTGTAAATGTGGATAATTTGTGGATAACTCCAGAAAATTGGTCAAAAATCGAGTATTTTTCTCGTTTTCGGCGAAATTCGGTTGACAAGAGGCATTTTTTATGGTATTCGCGTGCGTGCGGGCGCGTTCCTTCTATACTCGTCGCTCGAAACGTCCGATATCCTTGTGGAAAACTCTTTTTCGGACGCTAAACCCCTATCTGACAGGTACTTACGTCATATTTCTCACCAATTTGGGCTTATATCGCATGAATGGGTTGCCTTGGGGCTGGATTGTGGTATAATTGACTTGTCGCGGGAAGGAAACCGCGAAAAACAGAACCCTAACAGGAAACCCTCCTTGAAACTTTCTTCCAAGAACCAAAAATTCGTCGATGCGTGTCGTGCTGCTGGACTCTCCAGCCCTGCGAAGCGAAGCGACCTCGTCGCAGTCGCTAACGATCTCGGTATGAAGTACGCTCCCGCGTGGATCGTGCAGAATTCCGAGTGTCGAACCGACGAACGTGGTATGTTCATCGTGCCAGGACTCAACGATACCATCGGTGAACAGAATGCAGAAGCATTCGACCGTGCTATGGAACGTGACAAGACCGTTCCTGCCGCGACTTCTGCTCCGAAGGGTAATCCTGCTCCCGTGGCAGAACTTTCCGCGATTCGTGGTATGACTGCGGGTGCTGCTACCCTCATTCCTGATACCCTGAAGACGTATGTTCCGTGGGGAAACCACGATACCGTCGAAACCGTGATCAAGAGCGGGATGTTCGCTCCGATGTACGTTACGGGATTGTCGGGTAACGGCAAGACCACGATGATCATGCAAGCATGTGCGAGACTGAAGCGAGAATGCTTCCGTGTCAACATCACCAGCGCCACGGACGAAGACGATCTGCTCGGTGGATTCCGACTCATCAACGGCGAAACCGTCTGGCAGGATGGACCCGTTGTCGCTGCGATGCGACGTGGCGCGGTTCTCCTGATCGACGAGATCGATCTCGGTACGCATCTGATGATGTGTCTCCAGTCGGTTCTCGAAGGTAAGGGTGTCTTCCTTAAGAAGATCAACGAATTCGTCACTCCTGCCGATGGTTTTACCATCTTCGCCACTGCGAACACGAAGGGCAAGGGTTCCGATGATGGTAGGTTCGCTGGTACGAACATCATGAACGAAGCGATGCTCGACCGATTCGACTGGACTCTCGAGCAGGAGTACGCTCCGAAGGGTACTGAGAAGAAGATTCTCATCAAGAAGATGAAGGCATTCGGCAATGTCGATACCGACTTTGCGAAGATGCTCACCGACTGGGCGGATACCATTCGCAAGGCATTCCGCGATGAGATCGTCGATGAGATCATCACGACCCGTCGATTGGAAAACATCTGCAAGGCTTTTGCCATCTTCAAGGATCGAGAAACCGCAATCAACATGGCGCTCGCTCGCTTCGATGACGAGACTGCCACTGCATTCCGCGACTTCTACGCGAAGATGGACGATACCATCGATACGACCGTCAATATCGAGGATCTCGACGACGATGCGATTCTCGATCTCTCCACGACTTACTCCCAGAAGGACGAAGTCAAGGTTCGTGGCGCCCGCTGGGACGAGAACGCTCGCAAGTGGACGATCACCGTCGATGTCTGGTCGCGTGACCGAGACTACTGGAACACCTACACTCCGATGCCGCGAGGCTGAAAGCGTAACTATGTCAATGCCACACGATCCGACCATTGATCCTACTCTGGATCCAACCATCGAAGAAAACTACGATGGCATTCCTGGCGACTTTGACACCTACGAGGTGATCGATGTCTACGGCGAGGACTTCGCACTGTGAAAGTAGATAACACTGCCGAAATCTCCGACCAGTTGAATACCATGTGGAAGATGATGGAAACCATCGACTGCGATGATCCCGAGGTACAACGACTGAAGGATCGAGTCATCGACGCTGCCCTACAGATGGTGCAGATAGGGATGAACATGCGACTGCTGGATATGGTGGGAGAATCCCATCTCAGCGAAGACGAAGAAGAAATCATTGACGAATTCACACACTGGGCTGCTGATATCACTGCCGCCCTCGAATCAGACTGAAAGCAACACCATGAACACTGAAAGCAACACCATGACCACCGATCTCACCAACGTCGATCCCGCCCTGTACACTGTTCTCAAGAAGAAGCAGCAAGAATTCATTCACATTCTTGACCGTGAATGCGGCACGGACGCATACGAGATGACGCGGGGCGCCCTGAAGAAGATCGCTAACGACAACGGCATCGCATGGGCGCCTGCATGGATCGTGAAGGACATTTCCCGTGCTGTGAAGCGTGGCACCTACCGCGTGCCAGAACTCGCCGCGTATCGTAACTATCGAGACGGACTCGAAGAAGAGATGGTAGAGGCGCATCGTCAGGAACTTCGACATCTGGAAGCCCAAGCCGATAGTGATATTCCCGAGGAGAATGTCCCGATGGTAGAGTCAATCCTCGCCTAATAGCGTCAGGCAACAGTGCCAGCGACTTGGGACCCCTATGGGGCCCACGTTGCTAGCACCGAGTCTCTAAAAAACATCTTTTTAGGTTTTTCGTCTAGGGACTCCTAGACACGGGACTCCTAATCTGATACAATCTGAATCTCGCAAGGGACTCCCATAAGGGACCCCTAAAAAAACATCCACGGGACTCCTACTACGGGACTCCTAAAAAGACACTCTCTGATGAAAGGATCATTCCATGAAGAGTAAGTCAATCAAGCGGCAAGAAGCCGAAGAACGTAACGCCCACTGGGCAGACCTCTCCCCCACTGAGCAACTGGCTCATCTGGACTCTCACAACCTGCGTGCTGAGAAGCAGCGGGCGAAGATCTCTCGCCGTATTGAGAAGGAGAGTAAGAAGCGATGATGAATTCTGATAGTATCTCTCTCATTCTCAATACCGTCACCGTGTGTTGTTTGGTGTTCACTGTCTGCATTCTCTGGTCCATTCGTCGAGATAAGTGAATGAAGAACTACACGGTCATATACGAGATGGATTCGGATCCATCTGAAACCTACACTTGGAGTGGCGATGGCGTTGCTATCGGTGATGCCCTGTATAACTTCTACAAGTCGTCTGATGAATTCAACTACGAAACCCCTGTAGTTATAGACATTCGGGAGGATTCATGAAGAAGAAGTATGAAGTCGGATTCCCTTCCAATTGTTCCAATGAACAGTCCGAGATGATGCACGATGCTGTGTGTTGGTTTCTCGCACGATTCAACATGCAGTGGAATGGTAACCGATTGGACCTAAATGTTCAGAAGGTAGGCATTACCGTGAATGCAAAAACGTACAAGCAGATGGGCTGCTACGGTTTGTGCTACGAGTGGGATCATAGCGACGATGTGGATTATGTGATCGATGTGGCAATCGATCAGTCGGTACGCGATATGCTCGCTACGGTGTTCCACGAATGCGTACACTTGTGGCAGTGGGAACGCGGACACTGGAAGGGCGAAGGCGAACGTGAAGCGACTCAACTGCAATACGAACTGGCCGATGAATACTGGAGATGCGGCAATGTCTGATCGATACGAAAGCGGCGACGTGGCGCGTGACCGCGATGAAAAGGAAACTGAGAAGAAGAATGACTGATCCTCACGATATTGTAGAACAGATTGATGTGGTCATTACTGGCCATGAAGATTCCATTAAACTGCTAAAGGCACTTCGCACGAAGATCGCAAAGGATCGAAAGTGGAAGTGGGAGACTGGCGTGAATGGATTTGGGCAGGAATGTCGTTATCGAGTGCCAGTACGGCAGACGAAGAATGACGCCGATGATGATGAAAAATCGGGCGGACCGGAATCAAATTCTGGTTCTCGAAGCGGACCTGGATGGCGGATGGGCCCAGAGAACTTCGGAGGAGGTTCATAGGTCCTATAATGGGTGTCAAGGGAAAACCCTTGATTTTAGTCCAATAACCAATAAAAGTTATCCACAATTGATCCACAATTTGGGATATATTGTTCTAGTGGGTTGACTTCCTGCTGGAGTATGGTATAATATACCTGTGGGAGAAAGTCTCCCCAATCCTCTGAGTCCTAACGGAAACCGAACATGGACAATATCGTCAACAACTACTGGGTCTCTTCTTGGCTCGAAGTCTGCGTCTGCGACGACGACGGGAATCGCGTCTTCGTCATCGTCAACACCGACGATGGTTCCGAAGCGATGATCAGTGAATCCGCTGCTCGGACCATCTGCATCAATCCCGATTCCACCATCACCTATGAGAACTGGGAAGATTTCTGCACCGCTCGCGGTGTCTTCGTGGAGGACAACTGATATGAACGACCGATCCAAGAACCAAACCGCTGCCGATGCCATCGATCTCCGTCACTACATCAAGACGATCAACGCCGATGCCAAGGGTGGTTTCCTCCTCACCGATGATCTCGATCACTGGGCGGAGTACGGAATCTACACTAAGGCGCAACTCGGCGACTACCTCGACGACTGCGTGATGCGTGAGCAGAAGAAGTACGATTCCACCGAATCGAACGACGACGACTACGACGGCGGATGGGATCCGATCGAACCGACTTGGGACGCTGTGTCCCGCCACGACTCCAACGAAGGATGGTGAACTGATGCAATTCTACAACCCCGATGACTACAACGCAGACATTCTCGACGCCGATTCGCGGGCTGATCAGGACATCGCCCACTGGATTGTGGACGAAGATGGCGTCGGTCGATGGAGCGATGATTGGGACGGTGAACTTTCCGACGAGGAATACCGTAATCTTCCGATCGAGGAACAGTCTATGGATGCGTTCGCTCCTGGCGTGCTGGACGACATGGAACTGGATCTCGATGACTGCCCCTTTTGAGGAAATGAAAATGGTTGATACCAGCAAGATGGTGAAATTCGCCGGCGTTGTTCACGATGACAAGGCGCCTGAAGGACCGCTCCGCGGCGCTCGGTTCGCTAGTAACTGGCGCGTTGGAGATCATCACTTCCGCGTGTCGAGTGTAGAGAACGAACAGACGACCGAAACGATGGTGTTTCGACTCCTCAAGGACAAGGTGGACTACTTCGATCTCTGGGCGGATCGAGAATTCCGATCGAACGCCAGTCAGCACGCCAAGTTTCTTCAGGAATTTCTTGATAATTCCAATCCCAAGGATTGATCCAATGATAGATTCACTTCTCGCCGATATGGCAAAGGATGCTCTCATGTCCGAAATCGTTCCGTTTCTTATTGTTGGTGCCATGTTTGGTACACTATATTTCACGAACCACTGGTTCAACCAGATCAACAAGGTGTTGGATAGAAAGAAGAAGTGATGCAGAGAAAGCAGAAGACTGGATGGCGTGGTGATAAGGCTCGACCCAACAACAGAGCCAAGACTTGGTCGTCGAAGGATCGTGATCCCAAGAGGGATCGTCGAAACTGGAGGAAGGACGCTCCTTCCTCCTCCGAAATTGTCTGGATTGGATGAACATGAAGACTTCTCTCTCGCTTCTCGCCGTTGGTATTCTTTGTTCGACTCTCGCTAATGCGGAGGTTCCTCGCCGACTCATGGATGCAATTCGCATCGTCGAGTCGGGTAATAATGACTCTGCGGTGGGTGACAACGGAAACGCCATCGGTCCGTATCAGATTTGGCGTTCCTATTGGAAGGATGCAGTACAATTCGATAAGAGCATTGGTGGGAAGTACGAAGACTGTTTCAACCGTGAGTATTCCGAGAAGATCGTGAATGCCTATATGGATCGGTACGCGATTGAGCGACGACTGGGACGTACGGCTACGATGGAGGATATCGCTCGTATTCACAACGGCGGGCCGAACGGTTATCGCAAGAAGGCTACACAATCCTATTGGGAAAAGGTTCTCGGTAATCTGAAAATCGATTGAACTAAAACAAAATGATCCCCGTAGAGAGAGACGCGAAAGCGTCTCTTTTTACTTGACAGATTTTAAAATGGTGTTATAATTTCTGTGTCAACAGTATCCATAACCCTAAATAAAAAGGAGTAGTGAGTTATGAACAGAGAAACAATGGTAGATCAACTTCACCGAGGCGTATGTACGGTGGTCTTTGAAAAGAAGGATGGTTCGATGCGAGAGATGCATTGTACACTTCATCCCGATCGTCTTCCCGAACGTCAGCAACTGACGGAAGTTTCTCCTACCCCACCGAATCCTGATACTGTCCGTGTCTTCGATACTGATCTCCAAGAGTGGCGATCGTTCCGTGTAGACTCGGTCAATAAGTTTTCCACACCACAACTTCTAATCTAAGGAGGCCCATTATGGCTGGTAAATTTGTAGGTGTAGACTGGTACGATGGTGACTATGGCGTATTCGAAAAGCATGGGGATAAGTATATCCCTGTCAAATTCTCGAAAGAGATTTATGACTGCATTCAATATGTTTGTTGTAGATACGATCACTTAGATACAATTGAAATACCAGAAACAATATCAGAGATTGCCGCCATGGTAGCCCGTGAATCTATCTTAGAGAATGTTGCGTAAACATATCCATACAGTCTTTATAGTATGATAAAGTGACGACTGTGATTCAAGGAGATCACAGATGGCTAAGAAGAAAGATTCGTTTAGTTATCCCGAAGACAGAGATCGTTGGCTAGAAGATCTTATCGAGATTGGCGAAGCCGCGGTCATTGCTTACGAGAAGTATCTTCTGGATGAAATAGGATACAAAGATCTTGCGAAGGTTATGTTACTCATGAGAGAGAATCTTCCCATGACGAAGGAAACACCAAGATCGTATAAAGCAAGGCCGAAAGCACGGCGAAAGGAAAAGCGTGATGAGTGATTTTAATGGTTACCGACTTCACATTGATATTCCAGTTGGACATGACAAGGACCGAGCGGTAGAACATGCGGAAGAAATTATGTCTTCCTTCACTTCCGAGGGAGGGTGGCCTATCATTGACAAAGCCGGTCTCTTGCAGGTGAACTACCGTCTCGGCAATGATCTTGATCGGCAGAAGTCAAACTATCTTCGTGTGAATGAGAATGGTCATGTCATGAATAAGAAGTGTAGTATTGTCTTGAGTAAAGAAGATCCGAACCAAACTGAGTTCGATTTCGTGTCTTCTGATGAGGGTTGAATGAGATTTGTCCCGTAGTGTAATGGTAGCACTTTTGTTTTTGGTACAAACAGTCCTAGTTCGAATCTAGGCGGGACAGTTATATACATAATGATGGTTCCAATAGGAGATCATCTATGGCGGCATTAAGAGAATTAAAGCCCAGTTTTCGTCAAGATCGGGCAAAGAGAAAGAAAAATGTAATACCAACACCCGAAGCCGTTGAGGTTTGTCTCAACCCAATCGGGGACACAACGTTGCACTATAAGGGTAGTCCTCTTATGGATCCCGATATTGTCTTGGATCCAGAGAGTCTAACTTGTGTTAAAGGTGATGATACAAATTATAAAACGGAACCTTGGCTCGCTGTTGGACTCGCTACTGAGAATGTAGAAGGTGCCAACAGCAATGTTGTACAAGAAGGTAACGGTGGTAATCCTGTTGGTTCACCAGTCGAGGGATCGGGTGGTATTCATCAACCACCCATCAGTGGTGCGTTAACCTATACTGAAGTTGGTCCTTCTCGAAGTGCCCTGTACTTTGATCTTTCTGGGATCCCTGCTGGTGCCATCATCACCGAAGCCAAATTAGATATGACACCATACGATCAAGATCTCGGTGATCTCTATGGGGAAAACACTACTGCTAATATTTGGCCTTCGGCGGTCAATGCAGAGATCTTAGTTCTTCCTCAAGATTCGAATGAGAATGCTACATGGAATACGAAAGATGGAGATGAGAAAGAAGTTCCGTTTGATACAGGTACCGGCATTGTTGTAGTACCTGAACCAGGCAAACGGTGGTGGAGAATGGCGGGCGGAATACTTCCTCCGAATCCAATCGGTGTTGGACAAAATACCAGAAGGTTTGATCGACCCGAACCGTCGGATAAAATGGAAGAGCAAATTAACGTTGGTAACTTCACCACCACTGGATCCAACACAATCGATGGAGATCCAGGCGCTCCCGAGGAATATTACGGTCATATCGGTTATGGTATTTCTGGTGGTGGGTATGCTCTACTCATTGACGGCATACACGACCCAGCCATTCCTGAAAATGGACACCCCACATTTCAAATTTCGAACACAGCATTCACTACCCAGCAAAATAGCAATCAAGGAAATGTTTTTGAGGTAGATGTTCTCGATATCGCCCAATGGGCCCACACAACGGGAAACCAGCAATGTAATCTTCTTGTTCGTGCTTCCAGTTGGGATGAAAATACGATTGCACAAACTCCCGATGATCAACTAACGTATCCTGATAATGAATCGTTCATTGAAGTTACACTGACTGATGCTTATATCTCGGATTCAGCGGGCGGATCGGCAATTACTGAGAGCGAAAATGATCAGATCATTCACGTTGTCGATAATGCTGCTGGTGATCCTCTCACCGTTACCTACACATGGCAAATTCAAACTCCGTATGTTGTCATGGATGATATTAATGATCCAGCATTCCCAGCATTTACTATCATAAACGCACCATTTATCAGAGAGGGCGAGACCTTTCAGTTTGATCATGGTGCCATGGATGGTGTCCCGAGAAGAAACGGCGTCACAACTATTCTTGACAATGATCAATTCACTGTCACTTATTCTCTTGATGGTACTGTACTAGATACGTTCACTTGGACAGGATCGGGCACGACACCTGACGGTAGACTGACTGCTCCTATTCCACAGGGAACCGAAGGACAGAACTTCGTCGCAGAACTTACGATTGTAAATAGTTTAGATACTGACGATGGTAGCACCGATAGTGTAACATTTAGCGAGAGTTTCTCCGTTCAACCAGATACTGTGGGAACTGTCAATGTCACTATTGATGGGAACCCAACTGAGGTGAATGAGGGAACAACGATTACGGCAAGAGCAACATCTACGGATGTTGTGAATCCTCAGTATAGATTTGAATTAAGATTCCCTACCTCCTCGGATATTGCCGATTCTCAGGATTTCAGCAGCAATTCTAGTGCCGACTTTACAGTTCCTGAAGTTAGTTCTGGTGGTAGCGAACAACTTCTAGTTCGTGTTGAGTTAAACAACAGCGACGGCGTCGTGGTGGACACCGCGATCACCAGTGCAGTCGATGTCAACGATGTTCCCGATGTCGGCGCCAACAATCAAATGAAGTTCAGTTACTTTGAAGACCGACTTTCGGACACCGATCCATACGGGAATGTTGACAACTTCACATCTATTAGCGAAACAAAGGGTGACGAATTTACGGATTCGACGAATCATTTCCCTCCCTCGGTAGCCGAAGGAGACTCCGGTACCAACGTTGATGGGAACATTGACATAAACAGTTTATCGTTCCTTGATCTCAATGATGACGCTGGTGAGACGATCGGTGCCCAAATAAAACTCCTCTTCGGAGCGTTTAATACGACTAATAGGGCTAGACGAGATTTGTGGTTTGACAATTTCTATGGAATCAATCTTACTATTCGGGCCGCAGATGGGTCGGTAGTTTCTACACACACATTTAGTGCAGAAGGACTACCTTCGGGCAGTCTTTCGTACATTAAAGAAGACTCTGCCAGTAGTGGACATAGTATTATATGGAGAAACACCTTCTTCGGCGGCGTGGCGACAAATATACTTTCAGCATCTGTAATGCAAGATATTCGTAATCATATTTTCAACAACTGCACGCAGAACGACAACGGCACACAAGTATTCGGTGAGTCGGAATTCTTCTTCGACATTGATTACATCCCAATTCCTGAGTCTAGTGGAGGCGGAGGCGGAGGTGAAGTGATCGATGAGATATTTGGTGATGGTACAGAAGGATCAGGAACAGCCAACGCGGCCAATTCTGGTTCAGTGATGTTCGAAACCGATACTGCCAACATCAATGCAGACTCAATTATGATGATCAAGATTATAAACTTCGATGGTCAGTTCAACCCTGGCTTCTATGGTGACAATATTGGTCACAAGTTCTTGACACCCGATATGGTCGAGGTCTTCGATAAGAACAGCCACCCAGACCTTCTAGGTTCTGCAAGGCACACTACGCCTCCAGCCACATCATCATTAAGAACCTTTGATGTTCTTTCTGCTCCCGACTTCACCGATGGCGATGGCAATCAGACATATACTTCGCTAAGTGCGAACGCCGATGTCGATGGGAATGGAACGGATGAGTCCTATAACTTCCCTGAGATCTATGTTCTGTATGCTCCAGCCAATGACGGCCCTACCTTCAACACCAATCTCCCCACCATTACGAGTTCGTACTACAATCTGAATTCGTCAATCGGGTCTCAACAGACACTAGTCTACGAGATCATTCGAGACGGCGCCGTGGTTGGTCGAATGAAAGCAGAAGAGAATGCCAAGAATGTTGGAGCGAACCACTTCGGGTACGACCTGGCGGGTGGTAACTACTCTGCCTGGTTCGCTCCCCAGAATTGGGCTGTAGAGGATACGCTGGTTACGATGGTTGTGCCTACTAGCGTAGCGAATGCAGCGTCCGTTTTTGATGTTCCTGCACCATAATTTGAGGAAACCTCTTGACAAGCACGATCTGTATACTATAATTCGTATGTGAGGGTTGGAAGCGGATGGCATCAGCAGTAACGCTTATAACGTTATTTTCGGGAGTTCGAGTCTCCCCCAACCCATTGGAGATTTTTTATCATGGAACGAGAACCAACAATTTATGTTGCTGGACCCATGCGTGGGTTCGAGAACTACAACTACCCTGCCTTCGACCGATGCGCCCGTGTGCTTCTGGAGCAGGGTTGGCATGTAATCAATCCAGCAGAACTTGACCGTGATCAAGGCAAACCCACATCACCATCATACGAGTTTGATCCCGACAACTGCTACGAGGATCACGAATTCATGCGTGCTGCTCTCAAGCGAGACATGGTTGCGATCTGTGACGATTGCACAGCGATCTATATGATGTCTGGTTGGGAAAAGAGCAAAGGTGCCAATGCGGAGTTGGCACTTGCAAAGGCACTAAACATCAAAGTCTTCTATGAGGCACCACTTCCGAAATGAACATCTTTGCCCTTCACGATTCACCTTTTCAATCTGCCCGTGAGATGTGCGACAAGCATGTCGTCAAAATGCCTGTCGAGACGGCACAAATGCTCTCGACGGTTCACCGTATGCTCGATGGAGATCCCTACATTGATTACTCGAAGAATGGCAGGCGTATTCAGCGATGGTCGCATCCGACTGATGAGGCTGACAACACTCTGCTTTATCGTGCTACTATGATGAACCACCCCTGCACCATCTGGGCGCGGGAGACGCTGGGGAACTACCGCTGGCTCGCAGACCACGGTCTCGCTCTCTGTGACGAGTATACGAGACGCTACGGACGCAGACACGGATCCCAGTCCCTCATTGAGTGGTGTCAGTGCTATCCCCCATCGGGGATTCCAGAGGACCACAGACAGACTGCCTTTCCACAGGCTATGCCTGATCACTGCAAAGTACCAGGCAATTCTATTCGTGCCTCTATTGTTGCCTATAGGCGATACTACATCATGGAGAAGCGTCGTTTTGCCACATGGAAGCAACCCTCACAAATGCCTGATTGGTTTTCTTCGGGAATTTCCTGAAGTGGGTTGACAAACCATCCGATGATGATATAATAAAGACTCACCAACGGAGACAGTGATGACTTGGACCGACCTGAAACACATTTAAACTTTTGTCCGTTATGTATGATTAACCTATGGATATACTATAGGCACCGTTGGGGGTTCTCCCCAGCCCGAGTTCGATCGACTTACTCGGAACAATCAACAGGCATCCAAGTTTAGGGATCTTAGGTCAAACCCTGGCGTTACGCGGACTCGCCACCCGCACACTGGCTCTGTAACTCAATTGGTAGAGTAGCGGCCTTTTAAGCCGAACGTTCTGGGTTCGAGTCCCAGCGGAGCCATTATGGAAAACACTCAAATTGAGAAATCTGAACTCATGAATTTTCCCGTCACCATGCAACTGCCACAAGAACACATCAATGTTCTTATCGACATTGCCGCCGAGAATAATGTTTCGGCAGAACAGTACGCGAAGCAAATCGTGATGAACTTTATTGCGAAAAACTACCCCAAAGGGTTGACAAACCGTTCAACCACTGTATAATATACGAAGTCGAGTCAAGGAACACGGATGCGATTCCAAGACTCTTAACCTTAAACAAGCATCCACAACTGGAGCATTGTGTTATGAACAACACTCTCACCAAGAAGCGCCGTGTCATCAACTACCTCGCCAGCGGCAAGGGACTCACTCCGAACGAAGCCAAGAGCCGCTTCGGTGTCGGTAACCTTCGAGCCACCATCAGCGACATTCGTTCGCAGGTCGAGGCGTTCGGTAACTGGGAAATCACCAGCCAGTCCACCGCTACGGGCATGACCCGTTACTTCATGGAGGATACCCATCCTGGCAGTCGAACCTACGGTTACGACGCCGAAGGTAACCGCTACTCTCTCTGATATTCAGAACGAGTAGTACGGGAGCCAGGTGTCGGAGGGGCACCTGGCTCCCTCTTTATGCGGGTGTAACTCAATTGGTAGAGTGTTAGATTTCCAATCTAAATGTTGACGGTTCGAGTCCGTTCACCCGCTTTATGAAAAGTGATTTCACTATTGATCCGATCGGTAAGAAAGATGCGGAGGGCTTGCTCCTTCAGTATCACTATCTCAAGGATCACTCCAAAGGTTTCAAGTCTGGATACAATTATGGACTCTTCAAAGACGAACCAATCTCATCAGAAGGAAGTCTTGGGGTATGTATTTTCACGGGACTACCAGTTCCCGAATTGGCCCAGTCAGCCTTCGGATTACAACGTGATCAACAGGACGGGCTTTTTGAACTTAGCAGGTTGTGTCTGCACCCCTCCATCCAACGAAGTGAAAAAAATATGGCGACATGGTTCGTTTCGAGATGTCTGCGAAGGTTGCGACAGACAACTATGGTTAGAGCGGTCCTGAGTTACGCAGACGCCGACTACCACGAAGGAACCATTTATAGAGCAGCAAATTTTGATTACTATGGAATGACGGCGCCGAAGAAAGACTTCTGGATCAAACAGGAAGACGGATCATTCGTCAAGCATAGTAGAGGTAAGATGAGCGGACTCGACGGAGAGTGGCGCGATAGAAGTAGGAAGCATCGCTTCCTCATGGTTTATGATAAGACATTGAATGTTCTTTGGAACAAGGAGTAGAACATGCTTAAGGTATTCGGAAAGATTCTTTACATTTTGGCGTTCATTTCAATTCTTCTTTCTATCTGGGTTTACCAGACGGATGCAACTCTCGGAACCTTCATCGGTCTTTGGGTTCCTACTCTTCTGCTGATCGGACCTTCTTGTCCGTGGCGGAAGGAGTGAGAAAAAAAGTTTGAGAACAGGGTTGACAAACCCACCACTACGAGTATAATACTCGTATGACAAGTGAATAAGAAATAATGTGCGGGAGACTAATTACCTCCCACACGGGACTCGCATAATAATCCTCTACGAATGGGGATAGTGCAAACTCCAAATGGTTTAGCGACCTGTCCGTATGATGCAGAAATGCTTGTATGAGATGATCCTTAGCGGGATGTGTGGAGTGGTGGAAGCAGGTTACTACTGACATTGTACGTTCGTGCTGCTTTCTTCAGGTATACAATAACCCTGAGTCCCATTAAATCAACACCGCCGGCGGGCGACCACGGTTTCGGCTGCTTGGAACTCGCCGGCGGTTTTCTTTTGAGGAGACTGAATATGGGTGGACAACACGGTGCGGGTAAAGGTGATAAATATAGGAAAGTAGATCGGGAAGCGTATTCCAAGAACTACGAAGCAATTTTCGGAAAGAAAAAAGGAAAGAAAACCAATGGTAAAGATTCTACGACTGACAAGCGGCGAAGAGATTCTCGCAACGGTGACTGAAGAGGAAACCGAATTCAAGATTGAAAAACCCTGTCTGATTCTTCCTACGGGAAATCAGAGTATTGGACTTGCTCCGTGGCTCCCCTATGCGGATCATGATGGGCCTATTACGATCTCGAAGAACTTCATTCTCTTCAGTATCAAGCCCCACGATGAACTCATGAATGAGTATAACACGGCGTTCGGTAGCGGTCTCGTTGTTCCTCCCAAGGGAACCGTGAGCGGGCCAGCACTTACTCTAACCGAGTAGACATAAGCGGGCGTGGCTCAGTTGGATAGAGCAGCGGACTTCTAATCCGCAGGTCGCAGGTTCGAGTCCTGCCGCCCGTGTTCCTTCGGAGGGCAGTGTTTCCACGGTAGCACAATTGGTAGTGCGTGCGGCTGTTAACCGCAAGGTTGCTGGTTCGAGTCCAGCCCGTGGAGTTGTTGAAAATCCTAAGTCGCTCTTAGGTAGTGTGCCGTATACTTGCGAATCTCGTATGGCAAGAGTTAGCATGAACGATCCGATCTGCACTATAAAGAACACGAGGGCTGCGCATTTGTCTGTAATAACGCAGGGTACTTTTTAATCATGAATCTTAGAACCATTAATAAAGTGAAAGATGTCGCTCTTCCTGTGTCTCTAGAGATCCCGAGACCGAAGAAGCATGTTTCGATTATCGTTCGAAAGAACGAGATCGTGTCGGTTGGCACGAACCACTTTCGCACGCACCCGATGGCAAAGAAGTATGGTTATAGATTCGATGAAGTGCATTCCGAATTGGATGCACTTCTTCGTTACAAAGGACCGAAAGATAATTTAGCACTTCTCAATTTTAGATACAATAGATTCGGTGACATGAGAATGAGTAAACCTTGTAGATTTTGTTTACCTTGGTCTATTGCACTCTTCGACAGAATCTACTATACTACCAATTCAGGTATTGAACTTCTATGAAAGGAACACGATGGCAAAGATGAATTCACAGCAGTCTAAGCACGTTAACAACATGATGAAGGGCTCCAAGAAGGCGAAGCCCTCCCGAAAGGGAAATGCAGCATCACGAACTTCTCGGTCTGGAAACGGTAAGAAGATTCGTTGAATAAGTTGCGGTCGTGGCGGAATTGGCATACGCATCGGACTTAAAATCCGACGAGGGTAAAACCTCTTGTGGGTTCGAGTCCCACCGACCGTATTTTCCTAAATAGTAGTGGAGAACACTACTATGAATAGCAGAAGCACAAACAAAGACAAAAAGTATTCCACGGAAGCAAACCATTACTGGCCAACTCGCATTAGAGTGGACGGGGTTGCAAAGTGGATTCTTTTAACTGATGCTGAAGTAAGCAGGGCTGCTAAGAGGGCAGAAAAAAATCCAGAAGATATGCCAGGTCTTTGGTCAAGAATTAGAATTGTCTTAGGACTTTAGGAGAATCACATGCCAGCAGCACGACATAATTTAGATATAGATCGTGGAGCAACGTTCAAGTTGTTTCTTGAATATCAAACAGCAGGAACCACGGGTATCAACCTGAGTGGCTATACTGCTGACATGCAGGTTCGTAGATCCACCAAGACCTCCAAGATCATTCTACATCTCCAAGGTAATACTGGAGAACGCGGAGTGACAGGTGGAGGCTCGACTGGTGAGTATGTGGCAGGTGCCACTTTTGCGGGGACGGCAGGAACAGGAGGCATCTTTTTGAATGCCTCTTCGGTCGGAGTCACAGAAGGTGCTACAGGAGGCATTTTTATTCAGGCAGATTCTGCTACCATGAAGAACGTCCCAGAAGGGCAGCACCACTACGATCTCGAACTCACAGACTCCTCTGGAACCGTTACGAGGATCATCGAGGGACGCTTCCGTGTGTCTCCTGATGTCACGCGATGAGTAACCGTATCGTCGTCCATACGACTCCTCAGATCCCTCTCAGGACGCTCCTAGAGGACACGGAGGAGCGAAGGGTGGTTGTTCACTACGAGGACGACACAGACGCTCTACGGGACACTCAGGGACTCAATATACGTCAAGGAGAGAGCCTCACAAAGAGCCTAATCACAAAAGGCACTTTGATCGTGAAGATTAGGCAGAACGAGGAAACGACAATCTCTCTCCTTACCATTTGACAAGTCTAGAATCTATGATAGACTATAGTCATGAACAAGAAGCGACATATTGATCAGTTTGATTTGGAGGCAGAACGCGAAGGTTCTGCCATTCGTGAACATCGTGGTATTCCTGAAACCGCTTACGGAAAAGGCATCACCAAGCAACGAAACATGCACAAGCGTGGACAGGAAATTCTGGAAACCAGAGTTATCAAGAGAGGAAAGTGGCTCGTATGAATGAAAAGACTATGAAGAAGGTTCTGCCTAAGATTGTTGAAGACTGGATCAGTGCTGAGGACATCTGCTTCATCACTGGTAAGATCATCGGTAGAGACGATCAGTGTCGCTGGACGGACGAGTTCGATGCATGGGTGTCCGAGAACGGACAGAACATCGTAGAGCGTGAGGCAACGTCTGACTACCCCCATAGCGAAGAAGCAGTGATCATCTATAGCGAATGGTATGCGAAAGATGAGGCTGCTGCCGCAAACGAAGAATACCGAAGGTGGCACAAATGAGAGGATTCAGCACACTAGAACTTCTAGTGGTCGTTTCACTGATTTCTCTTTTGGTTTCGATGACCTTTTTCTTTCGTTGGGATGATACCAAGAAGGAACTCGAAGAGAATCAAGAGATCCAGCAAGCAACTACTCAACTGTGGCTGGTTCGTATCGAAGATCCAACTCAACCCGTTTACTGGGTCTGGGAAGATGAAAACGGTGTGATGTGGATGCTTTCTCGTAGCGACAACAAGGTAAGGAAGGTAGGATCATGAAAGATGAAATTCATGACTTTACTGGACCATATCAGATTCATAATCACCCCGATCGTGATATCGTTTTTATCAAGAACGAAGGTGGCTTAGGTGGTGCTTATTCGTACGATAGTGTTCGTTTGCGTCAGATTGTGGATATGAAAATCACCGAACACGAAACCGAACTGATGAAGTGGAACCTACTCTTGGATAGGATCAATGACAATGCGTGAACAAGAATATGCCATGACAATGCTCCTGATTATGAGCACGATGAATGCCTTTCTTGGTATCTTAATGGTGGCAAAAATTATTCCGATTGAATACGGAATGTCGCTTGCTTTATTCGCAATGTGTGGTATGATCTGGAAGTGCAAGAGAGATCTTATGGGCAATGTTCGCCTCTGGGAAAACCCAAAACAGTACCGTGATCGGATGAGCAAATGATATATAAGGTGATCCCTTTAAACCAAAAGAGATACCTAAATGCTCAAACGACTCCTGCTTTCTCGCCGTCGTAGACTATACCTAAAACGACTAAAACGTAATCCGCATTATTTAACGAACCTATCTGGAAGGTATCAGGACTGGGGCCGACCACGGCCCCTGCCCTAGAGAATATTATGATCTGCTTGGAATGTGAAAATCCAATCGCCCCCGCCCGTCTCGAAGCAATCCCCGATACCGAGTATTGTGTCAAGTGTGTAGATAAGAATTCTACGCCTATCATTGCTCGAGTTATCTACAGTCACAAGTGCGACAGTGAACTCTTTATCGCAAAGGGTAAAGAGAACGTTCGGAGACTTGATCGAGAGTGGGCAAGGGCACGATAATTAAAACTTGAAACGAAGACTGATCACGGAGATCCTTCTTCGTCCTCTTCGATGAACAATCTGAATTGTGTACCGTCTGGAACATCACCGTCGTAATTGATGGTGATGTTTCCGTCTACCGTACCATCACTAGAGATTGTGAAGTCTGATAGTCGGGATTCGGCCTTGGTGAAGAAGATATCGTCCATACCTTCCTTTTCTAATGGACGATACTCAATAGGCACATATACGGTGGTAGGATCGCTAGGAATAGCATTAGTATCGAAGTCTCTCAATACTTTCTTATTCAAAAATTCTACCGTGATTTTATCGTCTGTATCGATTACAAAACCACTAGCATTACCCATGTCCGTGTGCATAACTACAACATAGTTGGTTTTACTATCTTTCTTCATAACACAATTGGTATTGGGAATAGAAACACTTGTACCCTTGGTTACGTTCGTAACTTTCAGTGAGGCAAAAGTTCCTTTCCACATCTCAAGTGGGTCATAGTTTAGTCCGTTCCATCGTAAGACCTCGTCAGTTTCACTGATGTCAATAAAGACAGCAAATTTATCAATCAATGACAAATCAGTAGTGTTGGTGTAGTTGAATTCTATGAATCCAAAATCGGGTGTCTCTTGATTGCCCATGTCATTATCGGCTGCTAATATTTCTCCTGAGTACGCTGGAATTACACCGTATCTGGTAGAGACCTTACCTGTGAAATCGTATGGGGGTCGAGTTCCGAGCGATCTGGTGTCCGCATCCGCCATGTCTGCAAAGAATGTTATGGTATTAGGATTGCTCGACTCTAGAACATAACCGTTCGTCGAATTCCCGATATGATCTTCTCGTTCGAGAGTGTGGGCCGGTCCACTTCTCATGAAGAATTTTGCGGATGGGGTGTTCGCTCCGCCAAAACTGTCCGCACTCGATAGAAGGTCTAGGATCTCCGTACCATCGGAATTCTTGAATGGTGTTGCACCAAAACATATTTGATTTTTGCCGTGACTTCCGCTGACCGTGCTATCCCATTGACACAATATTGGTTTGTGTAGAATCGCTTCGGGGGTATTTATGCTCAGATTGTCTTGATTCGATTGTGCGACACTAAGGGTCAGATTTGCTCTCATGTAACCATCCACGCCAGAACTCGTTTGAACCTTTCTTATCGTGGCTTCTTTTGGTGTAAACCTATTGATTGCTCTGTAACCTTTTCTCCACGGGGTTTTTCTTGATCTTACAGGTCCGCCCGCCGAGGAAAGATCTTCGGTTTGTGTTTTTACACCGAAAGGTAAGTTTCCACCAAAATTGAGGCCGTTGATAGTACGAGATGCACCAACGCCAAATATCTCGGTGATAGGGGTGGTAGGAGGATCAGACGTGGCGTCCGCGTCCCTTCCGTCGAGGAAAGTGGTATTATTAGGGACAGCCGAGGGGTCTGGGGGACCGTCTATTTCAATCTTTTGGTTTGCGTCGATAGAAGAATTTGTGGCCAAATTTTTATATCCGGTACCCGAGGGCTGCGAATAGAACCTGTAAGTTTCGGTTTCTTGCGGTGGATCTGGTGTTGGATCGCTCGGATCTGGTAATTTATATTTAACTCGTAATCTTGGTTGTAGATTGATACTTGAAATTTTGCAGTTGGAGAATGTTCCGGAAGGGAAATCTTGACCGTCACGACGCTCGGTCATTAAAATGAAGTCGTCGTTTTCAGTGTCTTTTACTAGATATTTCCCCAGAGAGACCGATCCGACATTATCCATCACTTCGATATACTCTGGTGGATTAAGTCGTATAGCAGATGTACACGAAAGAAGATTTCCTATTACTGTATTGGTAGTTAATGTGGGCTTCCATTCAATGATTCCATCACCATCAGTACCGCTGTCATTAGACAGTACTACCCAATTATCTTGTGCGCCATAAAAATCAAATTGCTGATTGTTTTCGAGTTCGATAGTAACTCGAAATTCTCGGCGAGAAGCGCCAGAGGCCGCCGACTCTGATGGACCCGTTGTTACTTCAATTGCTTCGCTAACGACATCCGTTGCATCATTCCCGTTTATACTTCCCCAATTGAAACCAAAAAAGTTTTCTATTAGTCCATCACCAGAGGTAGAAGTATCGCTTAGAATATTTTCTAGATCTGCTTTATATGCATCATAAATTTCTTTGTCTTCTTCCTGTTGGTCGAGCGTATAATCTCCATTCACCACCTTATCACCTTTTATGATGATAGTTAACAGATTCGAATCCCTAAAATGAGTAACACTCCAAATGTTATCACCACCATTGAGTGTGGTCGGCACATTACCGCCAATTTCTATGGGCCAAGAATTTTGAATGGTTTGTGAATTGGAATCTAGTGTCACTGCATTTGTGAAAGTGATATTGACTCCATCGACCTTAACTTCTTTATTATCCGCCGATCGAAAAAGATAATTTGATCGAACTCGACGTTGACCCCCATACTCAGAATTGTAGGGGAAAAGTTCTCCGCGGCTTTCTACATAATTTGTTTGATTTAGTGGCATATCAGAATCCTAGTGCAAAGACAATCATATTGGTTCCGCCGCCGGCGGAAGATACATTTATGGTACTAAGGTTACTTGTCTCGATGAAAATTTCATCTCCCGCAGACAGTGGGTATCCAGAATTGACACTACCATTGATGAAAACTATATCGCTCGCTAAGGGGTGGAGTTTTATTCTTGCCCCACTTCGAAGAATATTAGCGGAGGTGAAGGAGGTGCCGTCCTGTGGCGTGTTAGCGTTAATTGTTTCTGTGATTATTGATGTTGGCGGTGTAGATTCAACAAAAACTCTTTTAGTTGGTGCGGGGCTGTCACTGATTGCACCGATACTATTATTCAATATACCGTTCGCGGCATCGGTTAATATTCCTAATGCCTCATCCACACTGGTAATCGCACCTTGAACAGTCCCAAAGTTATCGTTACTAATTGTGATTGCAGTTGTTAAACTATCCACCGATCCACATATGCCCGTGACACCCGCGTAGATGTTACTGATTCCACCAGAAAGACCCTCTATTTCGTGGAGATGTTCGTATGTAATCCCAACAGTTCCGCCTGTGATGGTAACATCGTCGAGTGTTCCACCTGTGATATTAACCCTTTCGAGTGTTCCGCCGCTTACTTCAACGGTTCCACTTGAGATTGTGAGGTCTGTATCACTGATGGTTGCACTGATTGCAGCACCAACAACATTAACATTGAATGCGTCACCCGACATTCCAACTGGTCTTACCAATGTTCCGCTCAATCCATGCATAAGTGTTTCAACACTCTTCAGACTCGATCCAATGGCTGCTGTTGCTCCTCCTATTACGGGAAGTCCATTTGATATGTCAAATGTCACACCAATCAGTCCTTCAATTGTCGATACGCCGCCACTAGCACTAGTTGCACCTACTCCTGCGATATAAACGGGTTGTGTAGTTGCACCATCATTTCTACCATGAATCTGAATAGCGGCTGTGTTTGTGATTCCTGTTGCCGATAGTAAATCAACCTGAAGAGTTGGCACGTTACCATTGAAAACGGTGCTGAGTGCAATGGGATCACCACCCGCTGCCGTTGACATTCCATGAAGAACATTTCCAACTGGGAATCCACCCGAGACACCCTGAACAATAATCGAATCTGTGGTTGCGGCTGGTGCTAATGTCGATCCGACGGCTCCGAGAGTTATACCTCGAATGTCAAGATCGGTGGCAGTGACTGTTGCGGAAGATACGGCAACTGTTCCTGTTACCGCAACTGCTGAAGCCATAGTCACACCGATTGCGGTGAATCCTGCTTTACCTGCAACTATTACTGGATGCGTGTGGGAGTCACCAGCGGAACTTCCAGATACTTGCAAGTGAGTGTTGTTGCTCTTGACTGCGATTTCAGATCCGACATTTACGGTTGCAGAAATTGCGGCATCAACTACGGCTACTTTGAGAGCGTCACCAGATGCACCGATCTCAGTTCCTAAATCATTTCCAGCAGAGTATCCTCTAATGAGTGTTGATACTGGGAATGCTCCGCTGACACCTTGAACAACAACTGAGTCTGTGGTGGCAGTCTGTGCCAATGTCGATCCAAGAGATCCGTATGATAGTCCTCTGATATCTAAGTCGGATGCACTTACCGCAACATTTCCTGTAACGCCGATTGCACCACCAATTGCGGTTGTACCCGATACGAGAAGAGGTACAGTTGCTTCAGGGAAACCACCGACCGTAACGCCGCCAGAAACTGTGGAGGTGACTGCTCCTGATACGGCTACGTTTCCTGTGACTCCAATAGCACCACCAATTGCGGTTGTACCTGAAACAAGAAGAGGGTTGATTGCTTGGGTGAAACCACCAACGGTGACACCACCAGAAACGGTAGAAGTAACCGAACCAGACACAGCCACATTACCTGTGACTCCTACGGCTCCACCGATAGCGGTGGTTCCTGAAACCATGAGAGGTGTTGTTGATGTGGAATATCCCTCGACTGCGATGGCAGTGAGACCCTGTGCATTAACAGAAACGTTTAGAGTAATACCAGATTCATCGAGATATGTTTTCAGTGCGGTTCCTTGAACACCGAGAGCAGAACCACCTGAGAACAATTCAACAGGTAAATGTTTACCCGAGGTCTTGCTAACGTAGGTTACAGCCCCATCGTTACCAAAGGCTAGTTTCATATACTGGTAGTGTGAAGTAACTCCACCTACATTTACATAATCGGTGGCTACTTCGGCTCCTGCGGCAGAAGTTCCAGTTGTTACGAATACGTTGTCTGTTGTGTTTGACATCGATGACTCCATGCAGTAAGTGCAATATTCCTAGTATATATACTTGTAGAGGGACGGAAAGTTTGTTATACTTTGGGTGAAAAGGAGATTTATCATGTTTGAAAAGGTTGAACGACTATTTACCACCGACCTCCAAGAAAGTGTAACAGCAAATGGCGGATCTTACATCGACGCAATCGTCGATCTGTGCGAGAAGCACGATGTGGAACCTGCTATTGCTGCTAAGTATTTATCAAAACCAGTAATCGAGAAAATTCAGGCAGAAGGCGAGATTCTGAATATGTTGCCGTCTGCTCCAAAACTTCCGATTTAGTGTTGACATCCCACCAAAACAAACTATACTACTATTCAGTGCTGGGGAGTTCCCAGCGTATTTCAAGTGCGAGGGAGAACCTCGCGGAAAGGATACTCATATGAGTTTCAGTGATTTTAAGAAGCGTTCAGAAGGCAGTCTCGACAATCTCCAGAAGGAGATGGAGGCTAGCGAAAAGAAGAAGTCATATAAGGATGATCGGCTTTGGCGTCCAGAACTTGACAAGTCTGGTAACGGCTTTGCTGTTATTCGTTTTCTCCCTGCTAGTGATGGAGAAGACATTCCGTGGGTGAAGGTTTACAACCACGGATTCAAGGGCCCTGGCGGGTGGTACATTGAGAACTCTCTTACCACTCTGGGTCAGAAGGATCCTGTTTCGGAGATGAACAGTCGTCTCTGGAACAGTGGAGTTGAGTCGGACAAGGACATCGCACGGGATCGCAAGCGACGACTCAGTTATATGTCCAACATTCTGGTGGTTAGTGATCCCGCAAATCCACAGAACGAGGGCAAGATTTTTCTCTTCAAGTTTGGAAAGAAGATTTTCGACAAGGTTCAGGAAGCAATGAATCCTGAATTCCAAGATGAAGAGAAGGTAAATCCTTTTGATTACTGGGGTGGCGCAAACTTCAAGTTGAAGGTGCGTAAGGTTTCTGGCTTCGTCAACTACGACAAGTCTGAGTTCGAGTCTCCCGCTGCACTGTACGACGGGGACGATGAACGACTTGAGCGTCTTTGGAAGAGTCAGTACCCTCTTGCAGAGTTCTCGGATCCCAAGAACTTCAAGTCGTATGACGAACTCAAGGCCCGCCTTGATGAAGTTCTTCTGGGTGATGATCGTGGAGTTGCAACTGCGGAAGATGATACGGTAAACAATGCTACCGTGAGTCCTTCGCCTGCTACTCCTAGCACATCGACTGAGGAGGAAGATATCTCTAAGATTGATGATACCAAGGACGCTATGTCCTACTTCAATCAACTCGCTAGCGAGGATTGATATCTTAGATGTGCGAATTGAAAACGGACGCCTTTCGGGGCGTCCGTTTTTTTAATCTAAACCAGAACTTCCAGTGTTCTGTCCGTTTCCTATTACCAGATCTCTTATTTCTCTGCTGTCATCTTCTCTTGTGATGAGAGGTGCTGATGTTTGTGGCATACTGACAAAGTTTGGTGCGTTGTTCAAATTCAAGTTGATTGGTGTGCCGTCAATTGATGCTCCACCTTGAATCATATTATTTTCTGTTGGAGTATTAGGAAATTCTGCGGAACTAGACGGGGTGGATAATTCACTGGCAGGTCTAGATGCTTCATAATTTCTTCTTCTTCTTGAGGCTGTTTGTGATAGTAATTCTAAATCAGTAGTGTTCAGTGATGTCATCGCCTGATCGACTGTACTTTTATCCATAAATTCGAAGAACGAAAATGACTTTTTTATTTTACTGAGTTCTTGTTGCATAGCCAGATCTAGGTTCCCTTCTGAACCCTCAAAACTGATACCACCCAGACTGCCTGGACTAAGTTTTCCTAAAGACGATGCTTCGTTTGCATTTGATATAAGTCCTTCTGCCGCCATAATACCACCAATTCTGCCTGCAATTCGTGCTCTCTCCTCTTTTAAGTTTTCTATAGATTTAAGGTACATACTGCCTGTCGAATCGTCATTTGCTAAGAAAGCATCTTTTGCTGCTCTAACTGAACCGACAATTGTTCTTGTATTCTGTAATAAATTTGCTCTGTCTGTAATAATACTTCGAACATAGTCTGGAGCGTCATCTGGAAATTCTCCTAACACTTCAGATCGATCATTTGTATAGAATGTGTTCCCCTCACGGACAGCATGAGATGCGTTTGCTACATCTTGTGCCCCCGTACTTTCCTGTAATCTTCTTAAGTATTCATTAGCGGCCAATTCTGCTCCTATAAGAAGAACACCGACTGGACCTCCTGCAAGGCGTGTCAACATTCCTGCACCTCTTGCACTCATCGCTCCTGCTCTCAATACATTTTTACCAACTTTTGCGAATCGACTAGACTTCGTTGCTGCTGTTGGGTTTGGTGCTTTGGCAAAACGGCCGTCGGCGCCGCGAAATCTCCCTTGTTTATCAAAGCCTGCTGTTCCCGGCTTTCTAGTTCCCGCTCTTGGTGGCGTTGGTTTGGTAGTTTTTGGCGTTGATGGTTTGGTAGGTGTTTTACTCACCGATGGTCCACCTCTAACTCTTGATATTGCTGATCTGACCACACTTGCACCGGCAATTCCTTTGATGCCTCGCTCGATTGTTTTTAGTAAACCCCCACCACCACCGTCATCGTCATCGTCATCTTCATCGTCATCACCAGTCGCTGCGCCGGCGACAGAACCACCTGTCAATAGTGCCATTCTTCGTTTTCGTTTTTCTTCTCGTCTTTTACGTCTTTGTTCTAATTCGATCTCTTTCTTTTCTGCTTCCGAGGTAAAATCGGCAGAACCTTTTCCCGTCCCTGCCATATTAACCTTTTTGGGATTGTAGATATTAATCACCGATCCTACAACTGGTTTTTCGAATTGTAGTTGTTTAGCATCTACCAGAAAAATACTCTTACCGTCCTTACTTTCGCCAATATTTTCTATCACATCTTGCTGAGGAGACCGTGATCGTGTGTTGTTTAGCCTAACAGGACCACCCCCACCAGAATTTTTTCTGCTGAGTCTGAAAGAATTTTGATTTGGTTCTAGTTTGTCTAGAAAGTTTTTAATGCTCATTCTTTTTCTTCTTCTTTTCTAGTTCATTCAGGATTAACTGAACATAGACATCTCGCTCCCACGGAATCATTTCGTTTAACTCAGTCAAAGAATACTTATGCCAATACATTAGTTCATGGTTCATTTTGAAATGCTCATACACATTACTATGAGCATTCATTAGATAAAAAAATCAATTAAGTTTTCGAATCTCCTCTCAACCTTTTCTTTACAATGGGGACATGTGTAATCCATGTTGATTGTATTGATAGGCATCTTGTTGAAAAATTCTTCATTTATCGTCTTTATGAATTCTGCACTTAGACTCTCTACGAACAAAATTTGATCTTCTAGTTTTTCTTTGTGAAAAGGAAAGACTTCATTTTCGTCGAACACCTGAGAAATACAACATGCGATTGCATCTGATATACTCATAGTTTCAATGAATGCTCTAGTAGTTGCAGTTCCTATATTGGGATACTCTAGACATATCCCTACTGTATCACTCAACATAATTTTTTTGGTCGGGACTTCAGTTTCATCAGTGACCATTTTTTCTATATTGATTGTCACTTTGGTTTTTTCTTCGCAGTATGGACATGATGCCATAACTTCAATTTCTTCTCCCACTGATTTCGAACGAATTGCAATCAGCAGTTTTTCTAGATCGAATATTGGTAAAGTCTTTATGTCGATATCAGTCAACACACAGGATTGACAAATGTCCACGGTGGCATCAAAAATTTCTTTGGTTTCTCGTGACTCATTTGCCATCAATAAAACTTTTTCTTCTGCGATCGTGTAGGGTCTATATTTTACTTTTTCTTTTATGCTAGAAAGATTTACAAAGTAGGATGGAAAATCAACTTTGGGTAACATGTTCACTCCATTTGTTTAATATTAATCAGGTCTATCTGAAGGACCAGATCGACGAAGTCCACTTTCAGGTGCGTATGGACTAAGGTTTTCATTGGGACGGAAGTTCTGCTCAGGCTGTCCTTCGCTCAGAGGGATTTCGATACCAGAAGGAAGATTTTCTATAGCACCCTGATTCCTTAGAGCAGTGACTTTGTCTTTTACGAAATTTGCAAGTTGGGGGCCGTGGTATGTGGTTTTTTCTAGATATATTGGGTAGTAACGCCTCCAACCAAGTTGAATTTGCATGTTTGCAACAGAGTTCATTAGACCCTGTCCAGCAGTTACTCTCGCAACCGACTTCGGCCAAACATCTACCAATTTTAAAATGTAGGTTGTCTGATTTTTCAAATCCAGACCGTGAACAAAAGCATCACAACGGTATGCGTCGGGATACTGTAAATCTTGAGTTCTTTGGTTCAGAACTAAATCCATCCAACTTTCAAATAATGCTTTTTCTTTAAAATCACCCGAAAGACGAACACCCAGATCTAAGTCTCCACTGTATGTGGCTTCGTATGGAATTTCTTCTATTGGTCCAGCAATCTTTAGTGGTTCACTTGAAATGTTCCTGCCTGGAAAAAATACAGTATCCAATGCAAATTGAAAGTCCTTACGGAAGTCGGTTGAAACGACGCCAAGTTTAAATGGTAATTGCGGTATGTAAAACTGAAACCGTGTGGGACGATATAGTGCTCCTGCACGTTGATATTCGTTGAAGTATGAATCTATATTGTCGGATGGTAGGGGCATTAGATCCTTCTTTCTTCGTCGTTGATCATCTTGATGGAATTATCCCAAACGTTTCGTCTAGATTGTTTCTGGAAACTGCTTACTGGTAACAACGAAGCGAGCGTCCAGTTTTGTGGTGGTATACGAATAAGTCGAGAGGCTATCCCTTCATATTTATACTGTTTATATGTCGGCTTTACGAATTTGTAGGTTGATATTCTAGACACGCGACTTTGGATATCATCCTCATTAAGATCTTCAAAACTCTGATCCCCAAATAACGCTTTCATAAACGCAATTCTATATCTGGGAGGGAGATAGTGAAGATTCAGTCCCGAAAAGCCAGTTGATGTGCTTCCTAGATGTATTACCATAGGAAGTCGATCATAATATTTTAATTTGTTTGCAGTGGTGGCTTCATATTTGAATAAGAACATCCCACCCTGAGATCCTTCGTATACACTCACAGAGTCCTCTGTTGTCATAAGGAAATCTGTCACTTCATTTGCCGTAAACTCAGAATTACCAAACGCCGAGTTTATAGTCCCCACAAAAAACTTGATGGCTTCTTCCATTGTATCAACGATAAATCCATCATCGTCTTGGGAGATTTCTTCAATTTGATTTGCTCTAGGTTCTCTTTTGGTTTTAGGTGCCTTCTGTAAAGAGTCGAGCAATTGCTTTCTTAGATTTGGTCCGGGTTTCATTTTTCGTTGGTGTATGATATTGATCTGGGTAGGATTATCTCCACCCGTTATGAAAGTGTCTTTTCTTATTTCTTTCATGGCTTGAGTTCTTTCTCCGTGAGAATCTGGAAATCCCAACCTCGATTTTCCGCATACTCTTTAGCCGCTTCCCATTTGGCAGAATTTACCCCCCAAGTCTTTACTTCTCCGATATATCTCCGCGTGGTGCGTTCTTGTTTTTTGGGAGGAGAACATTGTTTTTTGGGTTTGACCTCAATTAATTTTGTCTTTTTTCTGCCGTTTCTTTGTTTCACTTCTACTATAAAATCTACAAAGTAACGATGCATTCTATTATCAATAGGCGACATGTAAGGAACCACAACTTCTTCGCTCCCCCATTTGACAACATTGTCTTCATTATCACAATAGATCATGAAGCGTCTTTCCCACAAACTACGGTAAATAATTTTTGTGGGGTCACCTATATACTTTGAGGGATTTTTAGGTTTATATTTTCCCTTATATGCCATACCATATGTATCAGGAGAAAACATGACTATCGCAAAATCGAGTAGACGAAATATAGATCCTGTTTTTGCTAAACTGAACAAAGACGATGAAGGCAGATTACAAGGAGGGGAAGAAAGTGAAAATCTTCAATATCCTTCTGATCTGGGAACCGACGAATACAATCAGTTTGTTTTGTTTACCATATTCGAAAGAAACAACGCTGAAGTCAGAAATTTGACCCGTGAGGTTAGACAACTGAAGGAAAAGATGGATGCACAAACAGAACTAACGAACGAACTTATGGCCGACGGTATAGAGTCAACCTTTTCTGCGAACCCAGCGGCATCGCCTGGCTACGCCGCGTGGGCCGCATCGTATCTAAGTGGGGGCATCTTCAACCCCGGGGTTTCACAGCAAATGATTAATGCGGCACAGAATGCGACTATTGGTTCTCGGGGGTTTGCGAACGTAGCCGCCTTCGGAGGCGGAGTTCTGAATACGTTTGGTGAGAATGTGGGCTATATTGATAGGACGGGAGCAGGAGCCGCATGGGAAATAGCAAACGAAAAACTTGAAGAGGCAAGACGTAAGTCGGCGGCTGATTCGCGGAAGGCACAGGAGAGTAATTTTTTAGACTCAACGTCAGAAAGAGCATTCAGTCAGTTTGAGAATCTAGGAATTAAGAATAGACGGGGTGTCGGTGGTAAACCCATTGCCTCATCAAGCGGACGAACTCGATTGGCCGCAGCAACAGTACAGGAAAAGAAAAGTGTTGCATTGTATATCCCAAACAAGATAGTCAACAATGGAACGATTAGTTACAATCAGGGGGTAAATTTCTCTGCGGTTAACCAACTTATGGAAGTGGGACAGGGAAATTTGAGTTCTGTTATGCCTAGCGTAAAGCGAGGACTTGCCGGTATGGCAGATAGTTTGGGAAGCATTGTCGGTTTGAATTTGAACGCAAACGAAGCAATCGAAGCAATGACTGGTTTGGTAATCAATCCAAGACAGGAACAAGTGTTCCAAGGAGTGAACAGTAGAAGTTTTGATTTTACATTTTCTCTCGCTCCAAGAAATGCTAAAGAGGCGGTAGAGGTTAGTAAAATTGTCAGAGTATTCAGAGAATATTCACATCCGAGTCTCGATAAGACTTCCTTTTTCTTGGAGATTCCAGCAGAGTTTGAAATTCGATATTACAAGATATTTAATCCAGGCAAGACAGGTGAGGTGGTAACGGAAAACCTCTTCCTTAATAAAATTGGTAGATGTGCTCTGACAGCGATTAACGTTGACTACACACCCAATGGTGTGAATGCAACCTTTGAAGATGGTAGTCCTGTCAGAACTAGTGTCACTATGACATTCTCTGAACTAAGACCTCTTGTTCGTCAAGATATCGAGGAAGGCTTCTGATGTATTTTGATAGATTCCCAATTCTCCAATACTTAGATACCTTTGGTTCTGTTGCTCGGGTTAAACTCGTAACAGATATTCTTCGCCGTGTTAATATTTCGACCCAAGGAAAAGAAGACAGCACATTCTTTATCAAGTATGATTTGCGTGAGGGAGATACACCAGAAAACATCTCCAAACGACTGTATAACACATCAGATTATTTTTGGGTTGTTCTCTTAGTAAACGAAGCATTGAATCCATATTATGATTTTTCTATGGATTCAAATTCTCTAGAAAACTACGCCAAGAAAAAATACTTCGGTAAATATTTCTATCTGGTAGATACCTCTGACAATAAGAAACCTTCTGGCATAACTTTTTCTGCCGACGAAACTATATTTTTATCTACCAGCAACACCGATGATTTTGGTGTTCGTCAAGAAAATTTTGATGTTCGAGCCCGAGTTGTTGAACACGAACCGTCTTTGTATAGAATCAGGGTCGATGGTGGAGAACACACTTACTTCGCTGAAGGTCAATTGATCGGGGTCTATAGAGGATCGAGTATAGAACAAGCCAAAATAAAAAGAATTGAAGATGGTCTTTACGGACTGCACGGATTTGAAACTGGAACGGGTGACCATGTAAGTGCATTCGCTGCACCAGATGGAACACCCCTTGGACTAACAGCAGCCACTGGTACATATGCTAATGTTGCACCCAGAATAGACGAGACTCGACTGGGTCTTTATCTCGGATTAAGTGGAGACAGAAGTGTTGATTATGTTCTGACCAATTTCGATTATGAAATAAAGAAAAACGAAGCGAAAACTTCCATACAGTTGATTGCACCCGAATATCTTTCGACTGTTGTTTCTGCTTTCAATGAGTTAATTAACGTATGAGTGGATACAGTAAAGGAAATGATTTTCGCCTTGATAAACTTGATCTGATTCTAGATTCAGGTGACAGGGTTTCTCTTCTCGATTTGTTCGTCAATATACGAATCAATCAGGACATGTTTATCAATCCGTCGATGTATTGTGTAATTCGAATCGCCGATGCTCTCGATTTATATTCTTCTCTGCCTATAAAGAATAACGAAACTCTAGACATAAAATTTTATTCGCCCGACAACGATCCAGTAGAATTAAAACTAAGATTGTTTTCCCGTGAAAACGTTTTACTCGGAGAAAATGGAAGAACAACGTATTACGATCTTAAATTTATCTCACCCGAGTCGATAATCAATACGCAAATCAAAAATTCAAGATCATACACAGGAACAGTTTCTGATATTGCAGGCTCTATATGGTCTAAGCATTTCGGTGCGAGTAAGCCACTATTGCGGGAACAGACTGAAGGCGAATACACGGTAGTTTTGCCGTTCAACAATCCATTTTCTCATATACAATATCTGGCGAAAAACGCGGAGAGAAAGGATAATGTAAACGATTGCAATTTCTTCTTCTTCGAAACCTTTGATGGATGGAATTTTGTTTCTGTTGGTAATATGTTTTCCCAAACCAATACCCGAGGTTATTTTTCTTGGGAACAAGAGGATCCGAGAGAGAATAATATGGATGAGGGGGTCGATTTATTCTCTTCCCGATTCCGAATACAAGAGATCGTTATTTTGGGTAACGAAAATTATCTTGACGAAACAGTTAATGGTGTCTATACTGGATTTTTGAACGAAACAAACATCAAAGACAAAAAAACTGGTGGGATAAATTACTTCTACGATGAGGCATTCGATTCGACCTCTCATGGAAATAGGTATCCCCTAACCAGTCCTGATATTTCTAAAAGTGCTTCCACAATGTCAAATTTCTCTCATCGTTACTCTAATATCTTTTCGGGTAACATACAACTAAAGAGAAAATCACAATTGAACTCACTTCTAAACAAGAGAGTTAGGTTTCTAGTTTCTGGGAGTAGTTCCACGAACGTTGGGGATAAAATTAAACTGGAATTTATGAAGCAATCTGGATCTCCTTCTGACGGAGAGATCCTAGATAATTATAGATCAGGGTATTACATTGTTACGTCGGTAAAACACAACATTGTAAAAGGAATGGGATATACAATGACCGTTGAGGCTTGCACAGATTCGTATTCTCAAGCCATACCGACAATTTCTAATTTTAGTGTAGATGGTTATCCAACACCATAGGAGATTATTATGTCAAACTTGAAGAACCTGAGTGAACACGAAGAGATCCGCGATTACGAAAAAAGAATTGATGCTCTCAGTAGCCTAAACTATTCAGACGACGATTTGAACGAGTGGAAAATGTGGGCAGAAAAATGGGCGGATAAGAGTTGAAAGAAATAGGACTAAACAAATCTTTCGTTTGGTTTACGGGAGTAGTCGAGGACGTTAGTGATCCCGAGTTTCTCGGTAGGGCTAGAGTTCGATGTCACGGATTTCATACTCCCGATCTCGCCGAGTTACCAACAGAGAAACTTCAATGGGCCCATCCTATTTTCCCGATCACCAGTGCGGCAAATCGTGGCAAAGGACAAACTGTGCCTGGGTTTTTGCCTGGGAGTCATGTCTTTGGTTTCTTTCTAGACGGAGAAGATGCACAATCCCCTGTCATTATGGGATGCATCCCTGGCATAAATTCTGACGAGAACGATCCTCTTGTTGGATTTAATGTTCCATCTGCATACGAAAAAATCGTCCGTGAATCATATAACGGGAAACCAGACACCAATGAGAGAGCAACAACGTCTCCGTACGACATGGAAGAACCTCATCCTCGATATCTGTCGATGGAACTGGAAGAGGTCGAGACTGCAACAGGATCATGGAAAGAACCATCATCTCCTGCCAATCCCAAGTACCCACATAATAAGGTATACGAATCCACTACAGGTCATGTCATAGAAATTGACGATACATCGGGTGCAGAAAGAATTCATGTTATGCATAACACGGGATCTTTTGTGGAATTTCATCCCGATGGATCTTTGGTTATCAAGTCAGTCGGAGATGGATATCAAATTAATTTGGGCAATAACAATATGTTCGTGGCAGGAACCCTAAATATATCAGCCCTCGGTAACGTGGCAATTAAGGCTGAAAATTTCATGTTCAAAGGTAAAGCAGCAAACTTTGAACTAGAAGATGACTTTACGGTGAATTGTAAAAACTTCGGAGTTCAGACCAAGGAAAAAATAAACTTGGGCGCCGAAGGTGAAGAAACCAATTTATGTGCTAAGGATAAACTTAGCATCGTGAATGGTTCAGGAGCCAAAATTGTTTTGGAGGGCGGAAACGTAAATCTCAACCCACCGGGATAATTTAAATGAGCAACTACGGATACAATTCACCGAGCCAACCATCTTCAGTTCCTGCGCCAAGTACTCCGTCACAACCTAGTACTCCTAGCACCCCTAGTACTCCTAGCACCCCTAGTACTCCAAGGACACCGAGGACACCGAGTACTCCATCGGCAACACCTTCAAGATCAACCGTTTCCCAATCCAAGGAAAAGGTTGTTTCGTTGCGTCAATATAGCGACGGAGAATTGTATCACCCAAATCTACCTTCAGCCTATGGTATATCCAGCAAGGGCGGAACTCCAGTAGGTCAACAATGTTCCAATTGTAGTTTCTATAATGTACCGATAGGAGGGACAGGAACAGTTGGACATTGCGGCAAATGGAACGCTAATGTTAGATATAACCATTGGTGTGCTGCATGGAAAGGCATAAAACAGAATAACTCCCAAAGAGTAAAAAACAAAAAAACACCAACAGTTTCCTATTTTGGAATGAAAGACACTTCGGGAAATAATATCATCTACGAAAAGGGATCCTTTGTTTTTTACAATGGTAACATATACGAAGTCATAAAGAAAGTTCACGGACGAAATCCAGACAACGATTCTTACTTCAGATTGGTTGGCGAATCCAACGTAACAACATTCAACGGTTTGACTGGAGATGTCCACGGCGTTTCGACGTTTAATGGTTTGACTGGAGATGTCCACGGCGTCTCTTCCTTCAATGGATCCACTGGAACAGTTCAAGGTGTCTCTTCCTTCAATGGATCCACTGGAACAGTTCAAGGTGT
>UEXM01000234.1_pt1 | contig 61419 bp, 74 predicted proteins | sample 1796661 | NCBI WGS metagenome assembly UEXM01 (sample SAMEA4772469, study PRJEB27181) | metagenome | reverse complement strand
GTCGATATACCCTGCTTGCTTATGTAATACAATTTGCTATTATATATACACGGTTGAGGGAGACGCCCGATACCATAAATCAACATTGAATATTCAATGTTCAACGGAGTAAGAGAATCATGCCAAAAACAGTAAACACAAAAGCCAAGCCAATCGCGTTGTCAGTTGCGCGCGGATCATTCATTGAAGGCGAAGCCGGAGGCGCTAAGTCTGCCGCCGAATATGCCGCCGCAATGGATCACGCGTTTGCCTTCAACTGGACAATGCGCGCCGATGGTAAGTTTGATCCGAAAGCAAACAGCCAGCTTTCCCCGGATGAAACAAAAGCGATACGCGCTGAGCGCGACGAATGCAAATCCGCGTACCTCGCAGCAGTACCGGGCGCCGATGACATAGCATTCAACAATCGCTGGAATTATCTCAAGCGCCTTTCAACGCATCGCGTAGAAGATGAAAAGGCAAAAGATAAAGCCAAGAAATCCGAGCGCGAATTGTATCTAAACTACTTGCGCCTCGCGTATAACAAAGCCAGCGATCCAGAATCTCAGGCAACGGATACAGAGATTGATTTTCTGGCAAGTGCTTGCAAGCTTGCTGGCCTTAACATGGATGAAATCTAAACATTGAATATTCAATGTTGAATCTAAGCCCACTCCGGTGGGCTTTTTTTCGCCCAGAGAAAAGCTTTTGTTATGACAGTAGTGATAGTACCTATGATAGTAGGTACAGATGATAGTTGCTCTAGCTGCTGTACCATACGTAACATTGTATTGTTACGTTTTAATCCTAATGTTATGTTTAATGTTACGCGCTAAGCTGTTGATCTAACTACAGAAAGAGCCTTTTGTGTAATGTTATGCAAGAAAAAGGACATACGTATATTTCTTCTCTTCTTTTCCCCCCTTATTGCAGTGAACAGGCTGATTAAAATAAACGCTAAAAGTATATATATTTCTCTAAATCTCATAACAATATAACAATACATACAACTACACCTCTACACCCCGCTGTTTCTGGGCACTTCAGAAAAAAACCTATTGTTACGTCCCCCATAACATTAGACCCTATTTTTATAACAATGTAACAAAGGAATGTACCATACTTGACAGTGTTATTAAATTGTGATACAATATACTTACACAATGGGAATTCGCCTGTTGTGTGTAATATTGCAACTGACTCAAACCAACATTGAATATTCAATGTTCAACCGAAGGAGAACGCTATGAACCTTGACCGCATTTTATTTTCGAGCCACTACCTTGCGCGTAGTCACGGATCGCACGTTGGTAGGTACAGAAAGTACCGCGACCGTAGTGCTACTACATTAGACGCTAGTCTGCGTCGATGGCCCACGTCACTTGCCGGATACACGCGGTGGCCTTTTATGAAAGAGAACGGTGCGGTGCACTAACGGAGGAAATGTAATGGCTAACTGCATTCGATGTAACAAACCATACTCACCGGCCCGCGCCAAGCTAGGTATCCGAACATGCCTAGTGTGCGGTGAATCCGCAGCCAGTGATGCACGCATGGGCTGGTGTGTCGCACAAGAGTACAACAAGGGCGCGTACCAGTTGATAACTGACCCTGCTACGCTCAAGCAAACAAACCCCAAGAGGACAACATGATGAAGAAGAGTAATAACCACAAGACACCAAACATACACGACCCGCACGAGCAGTACGCGTGGGTAGATGATCGCCCGTGGTGGGTGCGGCCCTTGCAGGTGCTGGGCTTTGTGACTACTGCCGCAGGCGTAGCGTTATTCTTTTGGTCAGTAGTTACAATCATGCTGATTCTGGAGGGGTAACAATGGGTAAGCCAAAAAAGCCAAGTAAGGAACCCTACGAGAAGCCCACGCTCGAAGCGTGGCAGGACTGGGGCGAGCAAGCTAAACGGGATTGGGAGCTAACCGCCCACGCCCCTGCGGTAGAAAAAGTAACGCTAGCCGACCTGCTAGCAGACTACGACCCGGCTGTACTCAGGCGATGGGTATGTGAGCAGGGACAACAGGAACAGCAGCAAGAGCTGCCAGACAAACCACAAACCAATGAGGAATGAACATTGAATATTCAATGTTAAGGAGAAAGAGAATGTTTGGAAGTTACACAGATATACCAGCGTTGCGTACCTACGCACGGGCGCTTGAGCATCACGACTTAATCAAGCCGATACGGGGAACGAACCTACGCCCCATCATCGCCAGCCCCAACGGTAGACGCCGAAAGCACATGCAGATCATCAAGCAGCGCGATGGCAGCGTAGCGTGCAGGCTGTATGACACTGACGTGCTGACTTATTACCCCGATGGGGAGATTCACTTCACCAACGGCGGCTACGCCACAACCATGACGCACCAGTTTGCTACGGCCCTGCTGTGGAACAGCTACGGGTGCTACTTCAGTAGCCACAAGTGCCAGACCACCGCCACTGTACGCAGCAAAACCGTGGTGATTGGGGACTGTGAGGTGCTCAAACTAAGGTACGACAAAGACATGGGCTTTGATTTCATCGACCCGCCCAAGATGCACGCGTACTACCTCAAGCGTGCCCCGATGGGGATGCGCCGCAAAGAGATCGAACCATTCACGAAGTACGTGCTAGCACTAGCAAAGCTGGTAGACCCTGAGCAGTACGACCGCTCACACTGCCGACTAACAGCGGAGGAACTCTATCAAATGGTGCGTAGCAATGATGAGTGGCATGACGCTGCTGACTTCCTGCTACGCCGGTGCTGCACTATGCGAGGGGATTGGACAAACAGGTTTTTATCAATACTTCCCAAAGACATAACAAACATGCTCGACGACATGCTCAAGTATGTGCACTGCGAAGATTTGTTTGAACAACGCGAGGTTGATAAGCCGAACACCAATGATAACGAAACATATATGACCGGAGCGGGGACGTACCTATGAAAACTCTGATGCGAGCAAAGTCTCAGTGTCCTGTGGATACTGGAGAAGTAGTAAGGGATAACAGGGGACGGCGTTACTACGTGTCGCACGTCCATAACAATAAAGTAGCAGTGGTTTCAATGGACGGGAGGAATCTGCACATGACCGCAGCACCGCAGGTGTTTGGCTGCTACTTGACAGTCTGAGTTATATTGTGATACAATATACTCGTAGTTTGATTTCTGTAATACCAACTAACCAACATTGAATATTCAATGTCTAACCAAAGAGAACGTAACAATGAATGAGATTCAAACAGTAACACTTCAACAATCAATTAGCCTGATCGTCAACAACCCCAAGACGCGCTTCATACTGCGAGGTGAGCCGGGTGTCGGCAAGACTAGCATTGCCGAAGAGATTGCACGTATCGCTGGCTTACCACTGTGCATGGTGGACGTGCCCAACCTTGATCTAGGTGATGTGTGTATGCCTGTGATCGATCACGAAAGCAAGGTGACGAGGTATTACCCCAATGCCCGATTCGGCATTCACGGGGGACAGCCCGTTGTCTGGTGTCTCGACGAGTTTACCAAAGGCATGGAGCCAGTGAAGAACATGCTTCACCCTGCGCTAGAAGTATCTAACCCTAGACTCGGTGACTTACCGATACCCGAGGGCAGCATCATTTACCTGACGGGTAACCTCGATACCGATGGCGTGGGCGATGGGCTGGCCCAACATACCAGACAGCGCATCATCGAGCTGATCGTGCGTAAACCAGACCATGAAGTATGGACACCTTGGGCTGTGAATAACGCCATCGAGCCACTACTTATTGCATGGGTAAACCGGTATCCCTACTGCCTAGCATCCTACCTCGATGGCGTAAAGAATGAGTTTATCTTCCACCCGTCTAGCCCACAGGACAATGTGGTATCCCCACGTGTACTAGAAATTGCCAGTGGAATTATTAAGAACCGAGCACACTACGATGAAGATGCGCTTATGGCTGCGCTAACAGGTGCAGGTGGTGCGGCATTTGCGGCCAGTGTCGTGTCATTCATCCGGTTCCAAGAATCATTACCCCCAATCAAAGCTGTGATCGAGCAACCTGATGTGGCTATCGTACCCCATGACCCCGGTGCCCGTGCGGTGATGACATTCGGACTACTGGAGCATGTGGAGAAGGACACCCTGACTAACATACTCAAGTACCTGCGTCGCATGGAAGAAGAGTGGCAGGTGGTGTTCTGTGTGGCACTGGCCCGACACGAGCGTAAGAAAGCAATCGCCTTCGCGAACCGAGAGTTTGCACTGTGGGCTGCCGATAACGAGGACTTACTGTGAACATTGAATATTCAATGTTGGGAGAAACAAAATGGACGTAGAACGTAAATTCAAAGCTATCAAGATCGGGCTTATGCGATCCGAGCAGTTTGGCCTGCTGCGTGGTGTTGCCATGCACGGTAATACCATTCTGACTACTGACGTACCCACAGCGGCTACTGATGGTCGGGACTGTTGGTTCAACCCGGACTTTCTGTTCAACCAGATCAGCAACGGGGACAAGGGCATTGCCTATGTCATGGTACACGAGTGGTTGCACAAGGCGGGTATGCACATGGTGACGTACCAAAATCTCAAGGAACGTAACCCAATGCTAACCAACATGGCGGCAGACTATTGGAACAATGACAAGATCGAACTTGCCGACCCCAATCATCTGTTGACCGAGATGCCGCAAGATGCGGACGGGAAGCCCATTGGCTTGCATGACATCAAGTATCGGGATTGGACCATCAAGCGCATCTTCAACGACCTGCTAGAGAATAACGAAGGTGGTGAAGGTGGGTTCGATGAACACGACTGGGACGGGGCCAAGGAACTAACCAAGGAACAGGCCAAGGAACTCAAGAAGGATGTGACCGAGGCTATCCGCCAAGGTATCCATGCGGGTAAACGAGCAGGTGCAGGTGGACTACGTGATGCACTGGGACTTGAAGAACTTATCACGCCCAAGGTGGACTGGCGCGATGCACTGCGAATGTTTATGAACTCGACGTGTCGAAAGAAGGAACGCTCTTCATGGCGTAGACCTAACCGCAGGTATCTGCATCAAGACATTGTTATGCCTACGCTAGAAGGTAACAGCATCAATGAGGTGGTGATTGCGCGGGACACGTCCGGCTCGATGTACGGTGGCCGACTAACCAAAGTCACCAGTGAGATGGTGGGGCTGGCGCAGAACCTTAACATTAACAAGATACACATGATCGACTGGGATGGTGAGGTTGAGAATCACGAGATATACACCAATGATTCTTTCAAGAACGCACCAGAGTTACGCACTGCACACGGTGGTGGAGGTACCGATCCTACGTGCGTCTCTGACTACTTGAGTAAGAACAGCATCAAGCCGGACTGTGTGGTGGTATTGACTGACGGTGAAATCGGTTCGTGGGGTAACTGGACTAGTCCGGTGCTCTGGGCAATCGCAAATAACAGAAACATAACCGCCCCTGTGGGCAAAACAATCAACATTGAATAATCAATGTTCAACGGAGAAAGAGAATGAGCATAGCAAACAGTGCAGTATTGGTACGTCTAAACATTAGCGTGTGGGGTGCAAGCAAGCGCAACAAAGACCTAGAGAGTGAGGTCGCTGCGGGTAAGAACGCAGACCCAAGGGCGATGCGTATGTACGACAACCTAATGGTTGGTTCAACCGGCCACAAGGATATACAGAAACATGCAGCACAAGCGCGTCTCTGGCACAACACCATGACGCTACCGTGGGATGAGCGCGGGTACAGGCTTTGTCCTACTAGTCTATTCCTAGACTACAAGTCGCAGCACAATCTGAAGCAGACCATGTTCGCTGACATGATTAGTAAGTTTGAGCAGAAGTACGAGAGCTACCGTGAGACTGCCAAGCACTACCGTGGTGACATATTCAGTGAAGCTGACTACCCACCAGTGCATGAGGTGATGGATAAGTTTGCATGGAACTTTGTCGTTGCCCCTGTACCGGAGTCAGGTCACCTATGTATCGACCTACCCGCGCAGGAGATGGAAGAACTCAAGGCCACGTGCGATCAGGAAGTTGAACGTAAGGTAATGGAAGCCGCCAAGGAAAATGACAAGCGACTACTCAAGGAGCTGCAAGCGATAAGTGCGAAGTGCACGGATACTGGGGACGAGGAAGAGGATGAAAAGAAGCGGTGGCACGAGACTTTTGTATCTAATCCCTTGGGCTTGTGTCGCATGCTTAAGCACATGAACCTGACCAATGACCCCAAGATAGAAGAAGCACGTCAACGGCTTGAAGATATTATGGCGGGTAAAACAAAAGAGATGTTCAAGGATTCCCCGACTGTCCGTGAGGAAGTGAAGGAAGAAGTGGACTCAATTATTAATTCATACGACTGGTAGGAGAAAGAGAATGATTACAGAAGTATTCACTAGAGATAGCTACGTAATAGCAAACGCTAAAGATGACATCAAGAACGGCGATGCGGGCAAGTTTTCAAACATGCCGAGAAATGTTTATCACAACCGAAACGATACTGGACCCTTGGAACAGAAGAATCATCTGGATATTGCCCCTGCTTTGCTATCGCATCTCGGGCATCGTTACTCAGGCTACTCGTTCTACGTTAAAACTAGCACTAGATACAAAGAAAACGAGAAAAACGAGGAGTACATGACCATGCGCGACATATATGTGCTTGATGGTGACGAGCCTGTTGGTCATATCAGTAGAGGGGAGGCTTACTCTAACAACGCGAATGGATTGGAATTTACAAACAACCGCATCAGCCAAGACTTGAAACGTGGGAGTGCAAAGAAGACAGCGAAGTTCAGTACAGCAAAGTCTTTGTTTGCCCAATACTTCTATGGCATGACCATACGTGAGCATATGGAAGCAATGGCGTCCAGCGTAAGGTACGAAGTAAGTAACAGCTCGTATCAGTTACGCAGAGAACATGATACTGCACGCAGCAAACTTACTGACTACATCAAGACAGAGGTTGCACGCGCTAATGAAACGGTACTCAAGTTTCTTAAAGACATGGGTAAGGCTGATCTTATCGATGCTTTTCACCACACACAAAACGAGTTGCAGGTAGTAAAAAATATCGAAACCGTAGTCGATAAAAGAAACGGCTACTATGTTTTGCTGAAAGAAGATGGGTATTTCAAGTGGCACCAAGGTGAGTCAACACCAAAGCGGTTCAAGCGCGACGAGATGCCGAGCGACATGCGGATGGCGTTGGGTCTGTTGAAGATTGCTGACAAGAATACATTTGTGGACGGGGCTGGTTTCAAACTGGCAGATGATAAATTCTTTATTCGTAACGAGGTGCAACTTGATTTTGACAGCTAACAGAATACGCCGACGTGGTAAGCAGAAAGAGCCTACTCTGACACTAGTAAGTTTGCGGCTACCACAATACGTGGTAGACCATTTCAAAGCTGACCCTAACTATACTCAAGGAATACGAAGGGTCTTAACCGAGTACGTGGACAACAAGGTCGGATTCCGACCTTTGGAGGAGAACGAGCATGAGTAACGAAATAACAATAGTGTTAGAAGAATTTGTTGGTAGAAGCTGTTCTGCCTGTAAAGTAATTGGCGCGTGGAGCAACTGGGATAAAGCTAATATTGAAGCTAACAAACTCAGGAAAGAAATGCGAGAAAAAGGAATTGAAGCGATATACGAAACCGTAACACTAGTAGTCGATGAAGGAGGCCGAGAGTGACAGGTGAATCCTTCTACCTAGACATCGACGGGGTGACGTGGCAGTACATGCTCGTCACCGACCCAGAAGCTGCACTGTACTGGAACCCGTCGAGCTACAAACTAAGGCTTGGTGATATTAAGATAGCTACAAAGTGTTCGCCCGAAGATCGCAAGAGACTACGGCGTGAGATACTGAAAGACATAGAGGAGAATGAATAAACTAACATTGAATATTCAATGTTGCTAACGCCCCGCCTAGTGCGGGGTTTTTTGTGCCTTTACAAAGTCAAGTCTTTACGCTATTCTTTCTGAATGGCGCTTACTCCCGAAAAGAAAGTTAAGAACAAAGTCGTGAAACTACTCAAGGATCACGGCGCTTACTACTTCTTTCCCGCCAGCTACGGAATGGGTCGTAGTGGGGTGCCAGATGTAGTTTGTTGTTACCACGGTAAATTTATCGGCATAGAATGTAAGGCTGGTGACAACAAAGCAACTGCGCTACAACTTAAAGAGCTTGCTGCTATCAGAGAAGCAGAAGGCGTAACCTTTATCATTAACGAAGAGAACGTAGGGGTACTCGACGAGTATCTAAAAAATAATGGAAATGCTGACGATAGACTTCGAGACGTACTACGCTAAAGACTACGGCCTCAACAAGCTCACCACTGAAGAGTACATCCGCGATCCTCGCTTCGAGGTTATCGGTGTGGCTGTCAAAGTCTGGTCGAGCGATGATAGTAACCAAGCTTCGGTCCCACTTTGGTTTTCCGGTAGCAAAAAACAAATAGCAAAATTCCTATCCCAGTTTGATTGGGACAACTCCATTGCTCTTGCACACAACGCTATGTTTGACATGGCGATCCTCAATTGGCACTTCGACATCCGACCTAAAAAGATTGCTGATACGCTAGCAATGGCACGGGCTATCCACTCCATTGAAGTTGGTGGGAGTCTGGCTGCATTGTCCGAATACTACGAACTGGGTAAAAAAGGCACCGAGGTGCACAGTGCTATTGGAAAGAAGCGGCTGGACTTCACAACAGAAGAACTTAAAGCCTACGGTGGCTACTGCTTACAGGACGTAGAACTTACCTTTAAGTTATTCAACGTGCTGAAGAAAGATTTCCCGAACTTTGAGCTGGCCTTGATAGACCTGACAATCCGTATGTTTAGTGAGCCGAAGCTATGCCTAGACTTAGGTGTACTCAACGCGCACCTTGAGGATGTTGTAGGTAAGAAAGAAGCCCTAATGGCGAAGGTCAAACACGACAAGAAACAACTCACAAGTAATCCACAATTTGCCGAACTACTGCGGGAATATGGCATCGAGCCTCCACTCAAAATAAGCCCCACAACAGGCAAGGAGACTTACGCATTTGCCAAAAGTGATGAAGGTCTTAAAAAACTTCAAGAACACGAGAACCCAGAGGTTCAAGCCATTGTGGCTGCTAGACTAGGAGTAAGGTCTACCATCGAGGAGACACGCACTCAGAGGTTCATTGACATAGCTGGTAGGGGTACACTACCTATCCCGTTACGTTATTACGCGGCCCACACAGGGCGCTGGGGAGGTGACGACAAGATCAATATGCAGAACCTACCCCGTGGATCGCAGCTCAAGAAGGCTATGTGCGCCCCTGCTGGGTACAAGTTTGTGGACTGTGACCTGTCTCAGATAGAAGCACGGACACTAGCGTGGCTGGCCGAGGAGGACGACCTAGTTGAGGCGTTCGACAGAGGGGACGACGTATACAAGATAATGGCCTCTGCTATCTACGACAAGCCTGAAGACCAGATAAACAAAGAAGAAAGGTTCGTTGGTAAGACTACTATACTAGGTGCAGGGTATGGCATGGGTGCTCTTAAGTTTAAGGCCCAGCTTAAAAACTTTGGGGTGGAGCTAGAACAGGAAGAATGTGACCGCATCATAAAGGTATACAGAGAGACATACCCAGAGATACCACGGCTATGGCGGGAAGCAGGAAGGGCACTAAACACTATTATGAAAGACCAGACTGGCTCTTTCGGACGCCCTGATATACTTGAGGTTGAGGGGAATAGCGGTATCCGCCTGCCCAACGGCCTGTATATAAAGTACCCAGAACTGCGAAAAGAGACTGACGAAGAGGGTAAATCGGAGTTATTGTACAAGACCCGCAAGGGTAGGGCGCTTATGGATACTAGAATATATGGAGGGAAAGTAATCGAGAACGTGTGTCAGGCACTGGCACGGATTGTTATCGGTGAACAACTGCTCCGCGTAGCCCAGAAATACAAAGTCGTAATGACGGTACACGATGCCATAGGGTGCATTGTCCCAGAGGATGAGGTAGAAGAGGGGATGCGCTTGGTTGAGAAAGTTATGAAGATCAGGCCCAGATGGGCACCAGACCTGCCTCTCGACTGCGAGGGTGGGTATGGTGATTCCTATGGAGCTTGTTGAGGGCCCCAGCGGGCGGTGGGCAGGGTTTTACTATTCCCCCGAAAACACCCGCAGCATACAGCATTGGAACTACTCCCCTTGGTCGAGAATGGTGTGCCAATACCATATCTTGACAGGCGTTCTCTTTCTCTGATGTGTGTATGCCGAGGAAACCGCGCTAAGGTTAGTCGTGCCCAACCTTGAGAGGGCACGCATTGAATTGAGGAGCTTATGAAAGTACGAATAGAGTTGGAACAACAAGACGTAGAAGAAGCCATATTGTTGATTAAACGTCTTACTGACGTTTTAGAAAGAGTAGAAGAATTTATAGAGGAAGAAGACGGAGATGGCGAAAATGAGTAAGGAAGAACTTCAAGAACTTTGGGATAGAGAGTTGCTCGACGGATGGCAACGTGAAGGCAGCATGGCGAGTGTAAAAGCCTTTTTCTTTAAAAAAGCCACAGGATTAAATGACTACGATGCAGAACTTGATTGGGATAAAGTAGATATTTTTTTAGAAAGTTGTGCCCTTAAAAGATATGAAACGGATTATGTAGGCAAACAACCCGTGCGAGCATTTGTTGCAAATAGATCGCCCAACCTTAGCGGTTGCCTTTGGTCAGGAAAGTACAGCCACGATGAGCTATTAGAGGCCATCGACAGATTTAAGTGGACACCTCTTACTGAAAAGCAGAAGGAAAAGTTTTCTAAGCAAAAATATGAAAGGTATAGGAGAAGAAAAAATTCTCTAACCATTAAAGCCAGAGAACTAACTAAAAAGCACGATTGGAATACTGTTAAATAGTAGTAGAAGAAGGTAGGTATGGCGAAGAAGGGACATAAGGATTTGTACCCAAAGATTATATCTATGGCAAAGGCGGGCATGAAGGGTGTTGATATAGCTGCTGAGTTAGGACTTAGCCCTAATAGCGTAAGAACAATACTTTACAATCACGGGGTTAAGTTAAAGACCCCGATAGGCAGACCGATGGTAGACAACCCTGTCCGTAACAGGTTCAGAGTGCCGAAGGTACACGAAGGGCCGGAGAAGGTGCGACCGGACCCGTTTAGGAGAAGGTAATGATAACTCCTGCGGTAATATGTATAGCTACTGCAATTTACTTCGAGGCTAGGGGGGAACCCGGCGATGGGCAGATTGCTGTAGCACAAGTTATACACAATAGAGTCGAAGACCCGCGCTATCCAGACAATGCGTGCGATGTGGTTAAGCAAGGTTATTACTTGAACAATAACCCAGTGAGAGACAAGTGCCAGTTTAGTTTTTGGTGCGACGGTAAATCCGACAGCCCGAGAAATATTAATGCTTGGCATGATGCTCTATACCTCGCATATATAAGTGACCGTATACCTGACCGAACAAAAGGGGCTACTCACTACCACACTACTGAAGTATATCCAGCGTGGGCTTATACCGGCGAAGTCACGACTAAGATAAACAAGCATGTGTTTTATGCAGGTGTTAGATAAAGATGTACAAGAGTCTTGACCAACAATGCAAGTGCGGCCAGAAGATGCTTGAAGTGCTTGGCTATGTTGAGAAACAAGACGGCGATGGGCACCCGCAACCGTATCGGAAAGGTTGGTACTGTCCGCTGTGTAAGGCTTGGGAAGACGCAATTCTTAGAGAGAAAATAGTAGAGGAGAAACAATAGTGTATGAATACAAAGCAACAATAATTAGAGTCGTCGATGGAGATACTGTAGATGTTGATATTGATCTTGGTTTTGATTGTTGGGTTCGTAATCAGCGTATCCGTCTTTTCGGCATCGATACTCCAGAGTGTCGCACTAGAAATAAACAGGAGAAAGCACATGGACTACTCGCGAAAGCCTACGTCCAAAAGGCGCTCAAGTTGGGAGGAGTTTATGCGCTCCGAACAAAAGAGAAGGGGAAATTTGGAAGGTACTTGGGTGAAATCAAAATTTGGCGGACGACTATTAATAAGCTACTCATTAAAGAAAAGCTAGCTGTCGCGTACACCGGGCAGAATAAAAAAGACATAGCTGCTGCACAAGAGGCTAATCGTTTAGCACTAGTAAAGAAGGGAAAACTGTAATGAATAAAGAAGAGTACGTAATGCAAGTAGGTGCGCTAACTTGGGATGAAGATACGCACCAAGGAACAGTAATGCTGGCACCGGGCTTCCTTGAAGAACCTCCTACGGTACAACTGACTATGCTAGCAGAATGGAGAGACGCTGTTGAAAGTCTGTACATCGAATACTTAGACACCTACCAAAAGAAACACTAAGGAAACTTATGACAGCTTGGTCTTACAGCAAGGTTAATACCTTTAAGCAATGCCCCAAGAAATACTACCACCTAAACGTCAAAAAGGACGTGAAGGATAGGGGCAACGCAGCTACTGCGTATGGCAGTAAAGTACATAGTGCTGCTGAAAAATATATAAGAGACAACAAGCCACTACCTAAAGAATACAGCTTTATTAAACCTACGCTCGATGCCTTCAATCGAATAGAAGGTGAGAAGCACTGCGAGATTAGGCTTGGTGTGGCGAAAGACGGTGATGAGTTTAGCCCATTAGGTTTTTGGGATAAGAACGTCTGGTACCGAGGTATAGCTGATTTACTAATAGTCAACGGAGAAAAAGCTTATCTGGTTGATTATAAAACAAGTAAGACCGCGAACTATGCGGATACTCAGCAACTAGACCTACTTGCAGGGGCTGTGTTTATAAACTACCCCGAGGTTAAAAAGATTAAATCTGCATTGTCATTCGTAGTATGCGATGGCTTTGTAACGAAGGAGCACACCGCAGACATGTATAAGTCCTATATCGGTGTGTTTGACGAAGCACTTGAACGGATTGAAGTAGCTACTGATGAAGGTGTATGGAACCCCATAGACGGGCCACTGTGTCGATTCTGTCCGGTGACTAGCTGCGAGCATAATAGGAAATAGAGTGCGACCTATCTACGAAAAAACCGAGGATAGAAACAGGGAACGAGCTGTCTTCCAACTACTCTCTAAGAAACTAAACTGTGTATGTATAACTACACCTAAGTTAAGCAGGATAGATAGACTGATCTGCACCAAGAAAGGAAAATTAAAAGCAATAGTAGAACTAAAAATAAGAACTAATAAACACGATGCGTACCCTACGTACATGTTGAGCGCAGCTAAATACAAAAAGATGCTTTCTCTAGCAGATGCGTTGAAAGTACACGCTCTGTTACTTGTTAAATATGCCGACAAAATTAGGATGGTTAAACTTGAAGAGGAATATCAGCTTAGCATTGGAGGTAGGACTGATAGAGGTGATGCACAAGATATAGAAGAGTGCGTCTATATACCAATAAAAGATTTTGTAGACCTAGACATAGGAGGCAACAATGCCAACCAAGAAACGTAACTACAAGAAAGAATACGAGAACTACCAAGGCACTGAAGAGCAAAAGAAGAAACGTGCTAAACGCAACGCTGCTCGACGCAAGGCTGAGAAAGAGGGCAAGGTTAAGAAAGGTGACGGCAAGGATGTAGCCCACAAGAAAGCTATGGATAAAGGCGGAAAGAACTCTGATGGTACTAGAGTAGAGAGTAAATCACGGAACCGCTCCTTTAAACGCGACTCTAAGGGTAATCTAGTATCTGAAACCAGTAAGCGTGAGCGTAAGAGGAAATAGAATGTTTGAGCATTTTAAATGTGCTAACGATGAAGATGTACAGTACACCTATGAAGAGATTGTTGAAGAGGCAAACAAAGATAGGCGACGTTTAGGTCGACCGGATACGCCGTTTGTACCGAGGTATACTTATAAGGACGACTTTGGCAGCGTTCCCGGTATAAGACTACTTGATTATCATTTCGTGAAAAAATTTAATTGCAGTTACAGTGACCCAAACTTACCTGTAGTAATGAAAGGTGCTTGGAAAGTTATAGCGGGTTCTTACGGACCAAGAACAGCCTTTAACGATGAAGTCAGAAGAAGATTCTTACGTTTTTATAAGGCTACTATTCTAAGTTACAGAGATGCGGAAAAATGGAAAGCCAAAATAGATGGATTAATGTTGAAAGACGTTGATAAGAGAGTTGTCTATAGGCAAACCAATAGTAGAGGAAAGTATACTAACCAACGCTTTTTATATAGCCCAAACGATTGTAACTGCGTTGTATTTGGTATCCCTTACTATTTTATAAGCAAAGACCAACTACAAGTTATTAAGTCTATTTACAGACACGTAAAGAAATTAACTAAACTAGTAAACCCAAACGAGGAGATAAGTAAATGGCAGCAATTAATACAACAGGCGATCTGAGAAAGTTTCTTTGTAATTCTATAAATTCAGTTGCTAACGGCACTATGGATATAGCTAAGGCTAGAGAAGTTACTAAACTAGCGGGGCAAGTGAATGAATCGTTTTATTCTGAAGTCAAAGTGGCTCGTCTACAGATAGACTTGGAAAAAGAAGTGAAGAAGCTCGGCTCACTGCCAATGAATATAAATAAATGAAAGTAGTTAACGATAGAGCCATCGTGCTCAAGACAAAGCGCCCCCACCTTATTACGGAAAGAGTAAAAAACTACAAGGTGCTCACGGAAGAGAAGGGCGTGTACAAGATAGCTATACCGTGGGGGCTACACGAGTCTCAAGTGTTGGCCGGGTTGAAGGTAAAAGAAGTACCTTCTCCTATGGCACGGGACTACGAGTACACCGGCAGGTATGAACCGTTCGACCACCAGAAAGAAACAGCATCTTTCCTAACACTGCACAAGAAAGGCTTTTGTTTTAACGAGCAAGGCACCGGGAAGACTGCATCTGTGATATGGGCGGTTGACTACCTGATGCAGCAAAAGAAAATAAACCGCGTGCTGGTTATCTGCCCTCTGTCTATTATGAAATCAGCATGGCAGGAAGACTTGTTTAAGTTTGCTATGCACCGTACTTGCTCTGTAGCGCACGGAACTTCGGCGCAGCGCAAGAAAATACTCAACGCTGGCTCTGAGTTTGTGATCATAAACTTTGATGGCGTGGCTGTAGTCAAAGACGAGATTATAAAAGGGGGCTTTGACATGATAGTTGTTGACGAAGCCAACGCCTACAAGAACGCACAAACAAACCGCTGGAAAACTTTACGCGACATAACTGCAAACGTACCGTGGCTTTGGATGCTTACTGGTACCCCCGCAGCACAGTCCCCCGTTGATGCGTTTGGTTTAGCCAAGCTAATCAACCCGAAGGGCGCACCTAAATACTTTGGGCAGTTTAGAGACAAAGTGATGCACAAAGTCTCACAATATACGTGGCGACCCAAGCCCGATGCAGATAAGACGGTGCATGAAGTATTACAACCCGCGATTAGATTTGAGAAAGATCAGTGTCTTGACCTCCCCGCTGTTACTTACGTAGACAGAGACGCACCACTAACGAAACAACAAGCGTCCTACTACAAACTGTTGAAAGACCGCATGATTATGGAAGCGGACGGGGAGCAAGTTACTTCCGTTAACGCAGCCACTAACTTAAACAAACTGCTGCAAATCTCTGGTGGGGCTGTGTACTCCGACGATAAGGAAGTTATAGAGTTTGACGTAAGCAGTCGGTTGAAAGTAATTAAAGAAGCTATTGATGAGTCTTCTAACAAAGTGCTGGTGTTTGTACCGTTTACTCACACCATAGAACTACTAAAAGAATTTCTTACCAAGAACAACGTAGCGTGTGAAATTATTTCAGGTAAAGTCTCTGTAAATAAACGCAGTAGAATAATTAAAGACTTCCAAGAAACAAACAAAATACAGGTGCTTATCATCCAGCCACAGGCAGCGTCACATGGATTGACCTTAACTGCGGCTAACACAATTATTTGGTACGCTCCTGTTACTAGCGTAGAGACATACTTACAAGCCAACGCACGTATCGACAGACCGGGACAACACAACCCGATGACGATAATCCACATACGCGGCAGTGAAGTAGAGACACGCCTATACAACATGTTGCGGTCTAAAGTTGATCACCACCACAAGATAATCGACTTATATAAACAAGAAATAAATACTTGACACTGTAAAGCGTAAGAGTACACTACTCCTCCCTACCAAAAAGGAGGAGCTATGAAAGACACACCTGACAAACTAGCCACCATCTACATCAAGATGCGTGAAGCTATACAAGAGAAAGAAGAAGAAATAAAGAAAATAAAAGCACAACAAGAGAAAGTAACTCAAGAGATGCTAACTCTGTGCGAAGAACAGAACATTGATAGCTTGAGAACGCCAGCCGGTACCATCTCGCGTAGAGTGCGTACTAGTTACTGGCCTAGCGACTGGGACAAAATGCACGAATTCATAAAAGAGAACAGCGCGTTTCATTTACTGGAAAAGCGCGTGCATACCTCTAACATGAAAGAGTTCCTAGAAGCTAACCCTGATGTAGCACCTCCGGGTCTACAGACAAACCGTAAGTACACTATCTCTGTACTTAAACCACGCAAGAAGTGAATAGACTTCAAGTACAGGACGGGTGTTTTGTGCACCCGGATACCTACGAGCCGCTGCGCTCTGTAGAAGTTGTAATAGCAGACAGCGGAACGCTATCAAGAAATTACTACGAAGATAACAAGCTTACTTGTTGGTCTTTCGACTGTGACTTTCCAGACGAAGCGGTGTCCAACAAACAAGCTAGTCGCTGTCTTGATTGCACCCAGAGCATAAAAACTGGACGAAACGCAGGAGGAGCACCTTGTAAATTCTTTACTAATATCAAGGTAGCTTTCTTAGGACAGAACTCTCTTTACGAAATCAGACTTAGTGCATTGAGTTTGTTTTCCAGAGACGACAACAGGATGAATCTATATAAGTACATAGAGCATCTTGAACGCAACCGAGAGCACGTCGGTAATGTGCTAACCGAAATATATTTTGTAGAACATCGTGATTTTTACAAGATGTATTTCAAACCGGTTCGACCTCTAGCAGAGGAAGAACTTGCAGATATAAAGCAGCTTGAGAAAGCTGACCAATCAAACCCTTTTAAGGAGCAATACATGGCTAGTAAGTCACAAATAATTAGAGGCGTAACTGCACTCTACCCCCGTATCAACCAGCCCTACCACTGGAGCGACAAACAGAACAGAAGTGTCCCGTGCGATGCGACAGAAGATGGGGCGTCTTACGATCTAAACTTTGGTATGAGCAAAGCGCAGGCTAAAGAACTGTACAGCCTGATGAATGAAGCGTACAAAGCTGCGCGTGAAGACTCTTGGCCCAAGAAGCTAGAGATGCGTTTTAAGGAGCAAGATGACGGAACTTACGTCGGTAAGGCTAGTCTTAAAGCTGCATACAACGGCAATCCTACTTCGATCCCAGATCAGTTTGACTCAAAGAACAAGAAGCTGGACAGCGACTTTATGCTCACTACTGGTAGTACAGTAAACGTAGCTGTTGAGTTATTCCCTTACAAAATAAACGGTGGTGGCGTAGCCCTCAGACTGCGTGGCGTGCAGGTTAAGAAGTACGTGCCTTACAAGCCAGCATCTCCGTTTGATGAAGAGGATGGTTTTAGCGCAGACGAAGAGTCTGGTAGTCCGTTTGCGTCAGATGACTCAGACGGTGGGTTTGAAGCAGAGGACACCCCAAAGGCTAAACCCGAAGCTGATCCGTTCGACGATGAAGAAGTCAAAGAACCTGTCAAGCGTAAAAAGAAAAACGACATTTCTGACGACGATGACGATGATATAGAAGACATTATTTCTTCATGGGGTGATGACGACTAATGAGCTACGGCTACTCGACACATCTCGATAGTCTGAATCAAGAAGCTGACCAATCCCTGCTGGGGGTCCGCCTTGGCCGCACGTGCATTGACGCTAATGTGCCTGTTACCGAGGTAGCCTCTCAGCTAGGGGTTACCAGACAGACTGTCTATAACTGGTTCACGGGCGTCCATGAGCCTAAACAAGAACTGCTAGAACTAATAGAAGCGATAATAGCTGAGTTTAGATAATGCAAACATTCGACCTCATAGATTACGTCGTCCCTAAAGGCGGCATATACAATGTGGTCGGCATGAAAGACGGTAGGCTTATACCAAAGTTTACCGATAGTTTAGAAGTAGCATACGAAATAGCTGACGGATTTTCCGAACAAGCTATGGATGTCTACTTTGCTCTGGGTAAGTTGAAAGAAAAAGGTAGCCGGAAGGTAGAAAATGTAGAGTCTCTTGGAGCTATTTGGCTTGATATAGACTGCGGTGGAGACAAAGCAGAAGAGATAGAACCCTCTACAGGATTACCGAAAGGCTACGCTAGCCAGAAAGAAGGACTAGAAGCTCTTAAAGAGTTTTGCAATACAGTCGATCTGCCTGAACCAGTAATTGTAAATTCAGGTTATGGCTTGCATGTGTATTGGGGGTTCACAGAAGAAATACCCACCGAGAAGTGGCTACCTATTGCCAAGAGATTAGAACAAGTATGTATTACTCAGAAATTTTATGCCGATCCTAACGTGTTCGATGCTGCGCGTATACTGCGAGTACCGGGCACCTACAACCAAAAGAAGGATACTCCTAAGCTAGTAAAGGTAGTAAACCCTGTAACCGCAAGGTACGCACCTGATGATATACGTGAGCTACTTGGAGTAGACCCCGATGAAGTTGTTACGGTTAAGAAGAAAAGCAGCCAACCTATACTGGACCCGCTGCAAAAGCTCCTTGATGAAAACAAAGACTACAAGTTTTCTAAAATAATAGGGCGGCAAGACCCGTGCCTACAACTCAAGGATAGTCTGCTAAACCGCAAAACTCTGTCGGAACCTCGTTGGTTTAACGCACTGTCTGTCGCTAAGTTTTGCGTAGACGGTAGCAAAGCTATACACACCGTGTCCCACGGCCACCCTGACTACGATTTTGGTGCAGTTGAAAGAAAGATCGCGGGCATCAAGGGACCACACTCTTGTGAGGAGTTTGAGAAGAACAACCCCGGTGGTTGTAAGCACTGTCCGCACAAGAAAAGCAAAGAAGTAAAAGGCCCGTATAGCTTAGGTAAAGTTATAAAGAAAGCCTCCAGTAGCCCTATAAATAAGTTTGAACCTTATTTTAGAGGTAAAAACGGGGGCGTGTATTTGATGAAAGAAGAAGACGCAGTGCTTGTATACGAGCACGACTTCTATTTAAAGAAGCAAATGTGGGACGACCAAGAAGGGTTTGTGTCCGTGTTTGTTTTTCATTCTCCGCACGATGGCGTGCGTGAGTTCAAGATACCTAATGAATGTTTAGAACGTAGATTGTTACTTAAGACTCTTGCACATAATGGAGTAGTAGCAGGTGCCAGCAACTCGGCGGCTTTGATTGAATACGTTACTAGAACTATTCAGATACTACAGACAAAAGAAAAGGCAGAAATAATGAGATTACAATTTGGATGGGCTGACAACGATACGAAGTTTATTGTCGGAGAACGAGAGATTACTGTGGACGGGGTGTATCACTCCCCTGCGTCTTCTGTAACTAAGTCCTATGTATCCTACTTTGAACCAAGAGGTACCTTAGAAAAGTGGCAAGAGGTATTTAACTTGTACAACAAGAAAGGTATGGAGATACAAGCGTTTGCCGCACTCTCTGGCTTTGGTTCTCCTTTGTTGAAACTGACCCGGCAGAAAGGTGCAATCATAAACTTAGTGCATAAGAACGCAGGTACAGGTAAGACAACTATACTACGGATGGCAAACAGTATATGTGGCGATCCTGAACAGCTCTTGGGTAACCCCAAAGACACAGCCGTAGCACGTGTCAACAAGCTGGGCATACTAAACAACTTAGTAAACACTATGGATGAGCTTAGTAACATGGAGTCTGGCTCCCTTAGTGATTTTGCCTACGAAGTATCACAAGGTAAAGGTAAGGATAAAGGCACCGCTACAGCTAACGCTAACCGTAAGAACGACACTACATGGCGTAACATTACGCTCTCTTCGTCTAACTCTTCTTTTTACCAAAAGCTATTTGCAGACAAAAGCCTACCTGATGGTGAGCTTATGCGGATCATGGAGTTCTATGTAGACTACGTTGACCAAGAGACTATCTCTACAACGTACGGCAAAGAGATGTTTGACCATCAACTAAACGCTAATTTTGGTCACGCCATTATACCTTTCATGCAGTACGTGCTTGCTAACCCCGAGGGTGTAAAGGCAGACGTGCTTAAGATACAGGCTAAGATAGACAAAGAAATGCGCCTTACTTCACGTGAAAGAAATTGGTCTGCCCTTATAGCTGCTAACATAGCTGGAGGATGGATTGCGTGTAAACTAGGGCTAATAAAGTTTGACATGGGACGCATCTACAGGAAGGCATCGCGGACCATAATTCAACTGAGGAAAGATACTGTAGCTCCGGTGGACAGTTATGTGTCTATACTTGGCTCGTTTATAAACAACAACCTCAACAATCTGCTTGACGTTGACGATGGTGTAGACCAGCGTACTTCTAAACCTAAAGCACCTAGACTAGAACCTAAGTACGGTAGGCTTGTTATGCGGCACGAAGGTGACACCCAGCGGCTTTTTATTCCGGTTAAAGACATACGCAACGAATTGAACAAGGACAGCACAGACTACAACTCATTTATTGAAGACCTTAAGAAGCGTGGGATGTACTTGGATACTGTGAACAAGCGCATGTCTAAAGGCATGGCTATATCCTCACCTGCTCAACGGTGCGCTATGTTCGATGCGTCTCACCCTGAGTTCTTTGATATGTCTAAATTGGTAGAAAAAGCTAAAGAAAATGCAGATAGAGAAGGTGGATTACCAGATCAACTGGAAGAAGTTTAAACGCGGCTGGTCGTTCTTTATACCCTGCCTTAAGCCTGTCTCAGCCAAGCAAGTTTTACTGGCTGAGACTAAACGGCTTAGGTATAAAGTAGCTACTAAAGTAACTATAGAAGACGGAGTGCGGGGCATCCGTATATGGAGGGTTTAGACCACAGCAAACTCACGGACGAAGGGGTTGTCTAGTTTCGCGTTAAACTTCAACCCCGCTACCATCTTATCTACGTAAGATTGCCGTGAGCGGAAAGAACGCTCCAGTGTGTCTGGTCCTACGAGTTCAGGATACAGTTGAGCAAAATCTGCAAATTCTTTTATGGCTGCATTAGTAACCTTAGTGTCTCCACTGGTTATACCCACAAAATATTTCTTCAGTATCTTTTGTTTTCTTGCCTGCACCTTCGATTCGTAGTTTAGAGCAGCGGCTCTGTTTTCGTACAAACTAGATAAGTCAGCAGGAGTAAAACCTATACTTTGCAGTAGTAAGTTATATGCATTGATGTCTGTATCAATAGGAGAGCCATCTACGGTTCTAGCACCCTCCTCTATAAACCTGCCTGTCTTCAAAATATTACGTAACGCGCTAGGTGATATGGCCTCAAAGAAACGCCCATACTCTCCTGCCTCTAAGAATTTCCCTGCATTTCTTTCTATACCTAGGGCATAACTACCCACCGGCCCCATAGCTTGCATCAATGCGGTCATAACATAACCGTTTTGTTCTATACTATACGGGTCTTCTCTAAACAACATACCGTTGGCAAGACCAACTCGGTTGGATATTTCTAAGTTAGTTAGGTAGTTAAGTGGGCCTTTGAATATAAACTCGTTAGTGAACAATCGCATTTCTTCTTTAGCATTAAACGGTTCGTCTTCATCACCAATGACCGCATTTATTATGTTTGCAAATGTAGCCGCAGCACCAAAGAATGGTAGTCCGTTTATGCCCGCCAGCCCTGCACTCATGCCGTAGATGCCTATTACTTGTCTACGTGCCATTGCACGTATCTCTGCATCGGGGTCAGCCTCTACACCTAATGGCTTAAACATACCAGCTTGTTGCATAGCCAGAGCAGTTACAGTGGCGCTATTCCAAATGAATGTTTTGAACGTACCCATCACACGCCCAAGCGAGTTCTGCATTATGCTTGGCCCTTCCGCTGCCATGCCTGAAGTGTTGACGTTCATCACAGTGTCAAGAGCATACTTCAGCGCAGCTTGCTCTTGCGTCATGTTCTTATATTGCTTACCGGGCGGACGTTTCTGCATTGCTAATTCGTAAGCAGCTATAGCCGATACTGATCTGCTGTACATTTCTGCTTCGGTGAAAGGCACGCTAGCAAGGTTCATTAGCTTTGCGGAAGTAGAGTCAAAGTCCTGAGTGCTTTGTCTGGCTCCGTCTAGTATCTCACGCTGCATTGTGTGAGTACGCTGTGAGTAGTTGTCTAGCTCCTGCGCTAGTTTTACGTAGCGAGGATCAGTTATCCAACCATCTTCACCCCGTGCCATAGCTGTTTTCATAGCTTTCAACACAGCGGAGTTAGCCTTAGCGAAACCAAAAGGGCCGCTTAACAATGGCAACGTCAGTAGAGGTACAGCACTTAAGTTGACTATGGCCGCAGATATGTTACCCGTTAAGAAAAGATTGTAAGCACCTGTAGCAAAGAAAGAAGTTAGTGTGTTGTAGTTAGGGTTACGAATAAAAGCGCCCCTTGTTTCTACTATTTCTCTACGTACAGCGTTTTCTAGCCCGGTAGAAGGCACGCTAGCTATTTCTTGCAGTAGCCTGTCAATCTCCGGCAGTGTTTCTAAAGTGCTTAGTTTACGAGTCCACCTAATCATAGTGTCGCCGTATACTTGTACTAAATCTGTTGATGCACCGGGAGTTTTCTTTCTTTTCCTAAACCGTTGCATTATAGATTGCTCTGGATAGAAAGAGAGGTAGGCATCTTGTACTTGGTCTTTTAAACCCTTAGTAGGCATTCCCGCCATGAGTTTTGCTACAAAAGAAGAAGGTGGAAAGTCTCCACTGGTTGCTTCCTGTATTTTATTAAACGGTCTGACATTACTTATTCTATTTCTATTTTCTTCGATAAACGCAGTGCGCTCATCAGCATTTACAAAAGCATCCACATACCTTTCACCGCTAGGTGTGTCGTATTCTAAGTAAAAATTGCCAAACCTTTGCGCGGGCACATACCCTATAAGCGGTTTGTTTTTCTCAAACTCTTTTTCTAAATCTTTTCTGGTTGCCTCGTTTTCTGCATTATCTAGTACAAACTTCCTATACTCTTCGTAGGAGTCTCTGTACTGTTTACGTATTGATGCGTACATGTCACGCACGCGTTTATCTAGGCGGTTAAATCTAGTCATAAGCGTGTTAAATCTTGCTTTACGCTCGGAACTAAGCTTGTTTGCATCAAATTCTGGATCAACACCAACTGCGTCAAACTCTTCAAAAGCGAAGTCTATGGCAAGTTCGCCCATTTCGTTTGCTTGCTCTGGAAGTTCTTTTACTAGTTTTTCGTACTCTCTGTAATTTTCTAGTACGCCTTTTACCCTTCTGTCTTCTGCACCACGTCGTCTTAATATGGCTTTTTGCAATAACGCTATTTGAGGTATTTTGTCCCCAACCATCTTTATAAAGTCTTGCAGACGCAGAACGCGCATGGCATTTCTAGCTATAGGTTGACCACCTTCTGAGTCAAAAATGCTCCTAATGGCGCTGAATAATCTATTTCTTTTCTTACCAATAAAATCTGCGCCGCTAGTAGCTAGTTCGCTCATAGCATCCACACTCATCTTAGGAGTGCCTAGGAACAGCTTATCAACTAGCGTAGGCTCTACGTCCTGTGATACATCTAGTATCTGGTCTATAAAAGCTAAACCTTTATTATAAGCAGTCTCACCTTTACGGAACCCAAAGAATCTAGCAATGGCGTCCATAATGTTCTGCCACATGCTTTGACTTTTCGGTGCTTTGATTTGTTTCAGGTAAGCTTGAAACTCTGGATTACCAACAAGCTCGGCGGCAAACTCTTGTAAGTCTTGGCCTCCATAGAACCCGTCTATATTAGTGTGTATACCAGAGTAGAACTCAAAGAACTGCTTTGTCAGCGGGTGGTTTGGATCATTTAGTACCTGTGATATGGCAGCGTGTACCGTCTCGTGCAGGAAAGCATGTTCAGTGAGTCCTTTCGAGGGGTCTAAAGTTATAGTATCTGTAACAGGATCATAGGAACTATTTTGATTTACTTCCACAGGTGCAACGACTAGTTTAGTAGTTAAACCAAGCCCACTAATCTTACGCAGCACGCGTTTTATTTCGATTGGCTGATTGGGTATCAGCCTAGTTATAAGCTGTCTGAAGTTACCACGTCTGGCTATGTCTGTTAGCTCATTACTAAGTGCTTTACCTTTGTACGCAGAAGTTTTTAGGTCAAGCGACTTATCTCGTAAAAGCACTCCCATAGAAGAAACTGCGTTTTCCTTAGCTTGTTCTACTGCTTCTATGTTTTTTTGTATAGTTCTAACTACGACAGGAGGCTGACCTTTTAATCTGCCCGGACTGGATATCTCTGTAACAAATTGTCCATCAGGTCGCTCATACACTTTGAACTTTGAGTCTTTAGCCTTTTCCAATGTAGCTGAAAAAGATTCAATGGGTTTGCCCAAGTCTAAGTTATTCAACGCAGGTTCTGTTGCGTCTATAAATTCATCTATCTGAGCTTCTTCAGTAGGTGTAACGTCTGCGGCCTCAACAGTTTCTACAGTCTGTGACGAAGTGCCACCCAGACGTGCTATGGCATCATCTATTTTCTGTATATTTACAGTAGACCTACTCTTTTCCGCAACTTCTTTCAGGTTGTTAATAGCTTGAGTGCGTTGTTCAGGAATCGCTAAATCTAGGCCAGCAAAAGCCTTTTTAGTAGCAGCGTTGACAGGTAAGTTCTGTTCTTTAAGAAAATCATTGAGCGCACGGCCTACGGCTGGAGCGCGTGTTATTTCGCCCTCTGGCATACCTGCGAATATGTCACCTTGTCCTTCTTCTGTTACAGCCTCACTAACTTCTGTCTCTGGCACTACAGGAGGTATAGGCAAATCTAATTGTTCTGCTTCAAGCAGTTCTTTACGTCGCGTTGCATCTTGTTTTTCTTGTGCAACACGTTCTTTTTGGGCAGCTTTATCCAGTGCTTTTTGCTCACGATCAAAAGCTTTTGCCTGTCGTTCTACAGAGGGAGCAAGTTCACCTTCTTTAGTAAACATTTGTTTTTGTTTTGCGCCGAATAAACCTCTTCTTTTTTCTGCTACTGTATCTAGTATGTTTAACTCATTTACAGAAAGTTCGCTTACAGGTTTAGTAGTGTCAAAAGCAACGCCTTGACGCTGGGCTTCGACAGCAGCGTCTTCGTACAATATTCTTTCGCTTTCTTGCTGTTGTACTTCTTTTACAACTTCTTGTTGTTCTTCTGTAAGTCCTTTGACTGTGCCCGTTTCTGGCACTTCGTTCGGTCTTAGCCTACGCGCAGCTTCTAGTGCGTAAGGCATTGATACTACGGTAGGTACTCCGGCACCGGCTTCCGCAGTTTCTTTATCTAGCCTTGCTTGCACTACATCCGGGTCTAGTGTTTCTACGCCCGGAAGGTCTAACTGACCACCAAGTATGTCTGCTCTTTCTTCCGCCTGTTTTCTTAGTTTTTCTGCTTCTTCTAGGTCACGTAACTTTCTTCTTTCTGCGGCTTTACCTCGTGCACCCTCTACGCCACCACCAACAGTACCAAACCCACCACCAGCTACTGCACCGCGTACACTAGCTTCCATGATGCGGTTCCATTCATCGCTACCAAATAGGTCTGGGTTCTCGTCAATAAATCTTTCGGCAGCTATGCTAATACCTTCTTGTGCACCTTCCGTCAGACCTTCTGTACCAAACCCTTTAGCAAGTCCCGCAGTGCCCGCACGCAATACACCCGGAGCCATACCAGATTTCTCTAGTATCTTTTCTGTTATACCTACTTTCATAGGCCCAGAGAGATTTTTAGCAAGAGCAGCAGGAAGTATTGAATCTAGTGCTGCGGCAGCAGAACCAAATAAAAGAGCGGTACCGGCAGCAGTCTCACCAGTTTCTTGGTATATGTTTTGGAATATCTCAGGGGCGTTTAGGGCGTACGATCCAAACCCTGCACCGGCTAATTGTCCTAAAGCTGCTTGGCTTGCGACTGTACCTGCCGCTGCTGTTTTCGCTGCTTCTGTCGCTGCTTTAGTAGCTAATGCTCTACCACCCAATAATGCAGGTGCAGCAGCACCGCCTGTCAAGGCTGTAGTAAGGGTAACGCCAAGGTTGGGTATCTGCTCACCGATAGTTTCAGAGACGAACTTAGTGAAATCACCGACACCTTCAATATCCCTGAAGCTTTCAAAGACCGGAGCAGGTAAAGCCGCTTGCTTTTCAGCAGCTTCGGCAAGCTGCTCTTGAGCGTATTCTTCTGCACCAAAAGCACTGCCTACTAACGCAGGGATAACGTCCGTTACAGTAGAACCTAGACGACCTAAACCACGTTCAAACCCACGACCAAAAGCCTCACCAATACCTACTTCGGGTTGAGGTGGGGGGACTTGACTTAGCGCATATTGATACGCCTGTACATCCGTAGTGCCTTCTGGGGCTTCTACTTCATATATATTCCCGTCAGGTAACTGAACATCAAACTTAGCCATTTAGCTATCCTTTTCTAGTTACAGTTACCCCTTCCGGTAATTCTGTCAAACCTGTCATCTGCGTAAGACCGCCTTGCCCAGTGAGTAAAGGCATAATCTCTGCTATTTTTTCCTGCATTATTGCAGTTCTAGCAGCGGCTGGGTCTTCGCCTGCTTCTACTCTTGCATTTAAAGCTTGTATGTAAGCAGTAGTTCCTTCGTATTTACCTAGCGCATCTACAAGATCAGCCCGTTGTTTAGCTAATTGCGTTTGACGCGCAGCTTCCAAGGTAGCTTCAGAGCGCAGTTTGTCTGCTTTGATAGCTTCTTCCTGTAAACGTACTTTATCTGCTGCTGCTTTTTCTGCTTGTAACCCAGCTTGTAGTTTCTGTCCCATGTAGCCTTCAGTAGCACCGCCAGCATAACTAAGCTTGCTGAGCGCATTAGCTATAGCCCTAGCTCTATCTGATGTAAGCGCAGAACCAACACGGTTCATAAGTCCTTCTCTGTCTTTTGCTTGCTCACGGGCTTCTTCTACGTTTTTAAATCTGGCAGGGCGATCAACACCTTCGCCAAACAAACCGGCAAGTGCTGTACCTGTTTCTCCAGTAGCAGCTAACTGCTGTAACGTACCTTGTGGCCCTGCTGGTTCTAATTCTTTTTCTTCTCGCGCTCTTTCAGCTTCTATTTCACTTCGTACAGCAGCTCTAGCAGCATCGGGGTCTTCACCTCGTGCTATAGCCTCATTACCTGCTTGTACTATGCGATTAAAATCCTCTCTTCTTTCTTGTGCTGCTAATTGCCCTCTTGTTAATCCAGTGAAGCTAGACAGGTTTGCAGCGGTTCTACGTGAAGCTAACAAGCCGGGCGAAGGAGTAGGAGGGCCGGTAAAACCCTCTGGAGGTTCACCTCGACCTTGCAAAGCTGCTAGTAAAGCATCACCAAGGTCACTGTCGCCTTTAACTAAACTTTCATCCTCACCAGCATACTTTTTAATTTCTCCGCCTTCTTGAAACCCAAGAATGTTACGTAGATAACTACCTAATTCACCTATATCTGATCGTAAATTGACCAGCGGGTTATTGCTTCTGGTAGCTTCTGGTGCACGGTCACTTAACGCAGCTAGTCCCGATGCCTTATCCATAGCGTAACGCCCCGCTGCTTCCCTTGCGCCGGGAAACGCTTCTTCCATGCGTTGTGCTGGACTCTTCATGCTTCTTTCTGTGCTGAAGTCTTTTCTAGTATCTACCCCAGCGAGACGGGTGGCTGGATTAGCACGAGAAATTATATCTTCTTGGTTCTGCATCATCCCCATATACCTAGCAGCGCGGCCAGCTTCGTCTTTCTTTTCTTGTTGCTTTCTAGCTAGGTACTGTAAATACCCGATACCGCCGGATTCTCTTTCTTCTGGCGTGTACTTGGTAGAAGTGCTACCGGGATCGCGTAGTTCTTGCTGTGCTTTAGCTACAGTTAATGCGTCAGGTATGTTCGGTTCATATATTTCTGCTTCTACCGGAGGACGAGGTGGCATACGCGCAGTTTCTATACCACGTACTCTGTCAGCCCTCTCCCTACGCATTCTTTCTGTATAGCTTTCAGGTGCAGTTGTAGAAATGGTTCTACCTCCGCCTAACTGTACATCTCTTCTACGGCCTTCTTTTTCTAGTTGGCCCATAATCTTGCCTACGTAAGGCTGTGTTTGCATCGTTTGAGGGAGCACGTCGTAGTCTCGACCTGCTGCTACAAATTTGTCAGCATTGCCAGCACCTGCGTTGTACGCAATAAGAGCAGCTTCCACATCGCCGTCGTAACGGTCAATCATTGCTTGTAAATATTGCCTAGCAAATTTCCTGCTAGCCTCGGGGTCGAATCTGCTCCCCTCCATAGGTTGCACGCCAAACCCCGGCTGCTCCGCAGTCGAAGGCATTATCTGATACGCACCTTCTGCCCCTGCCCTACTAACGGCGCGGGGATCACCCCCACTTTCTGCAATCATAAGTGCGTCAAGCAGGTTATTCATGTCTATATCACTAGCTCTTACAAGATCACCTTTTGCATACCCAACAATCCCACCTTCAGCCATCTTCGTGCGTGGCTCTATTGTTCCCTTAGTGCTATCTAGGTACTGCATAACGAAGGGTAGCTGGTCACCCATCTGGGTTTTAAGGTCATTTAACCTCTGCTGTACATTAGCTTTGGCCGTTGGGTCTGTAGCAGCATCCATAGAAGCTTGCATTTGACGATACAAATCAGCCAGCCTTTTAACATCTTGAGGATCGGCTGCTTTCGGAGATACTGCACCGAGTGTAGGACCACCTTCAGCCATACCCACAATGCCACCCCCCGCCATACCCATCATGCGGCGGTTTTGCGCTACTTGCACTTGTCTACCACGCTGGGCCATACCCGGCATGAGACTCTGCATAAGTGAGGAAATGCCACCCTCTACTTGAGACTTTATAGTCTGAGGTTGTACAGGCTGTTGAGCTTGCTTATCTCGTTGTGCTGAAGCCAAAAGCTCCATAGCTTTGCGTTCTTTTAAAAGCGCCTCAAGTTCTTTTGGAACATCACTTTCTACTATCTGTTCAGCAGCAGCTTGTTGAGGAGATTTAGGCGCCGCTAATCTAGCCGCAGGTGCACCTGCCATGCTGCCTAGTTGCTGCTGTGGAGCAGGTTGGAGGGCACCGAGACCACCTTGTTGTGCGTTAATCATCGTTAATCTCCCCTCAAAGTATCAAAGATAGTTGCACCAAGACCTAGATAGTCTAAAAATTTACTCAAGCTATCTGGCTCTACGTACTCACGAGACACAGCTTCGATAGGCAGACCTTGTAACAGCGACTGCATATACTGTACTTGCTTGTAGGGGTAGTCTCGTTCTTCTCTAAACTGCCCTATATCTGCCTGCACGCCCTGTTGCTCTATGGCACGCTGCTGTGCACCACCTGTTTGCTGTGCGGCTAACGCACGAAGGCCGTAGTCTTGCTCACGACCAAATAAGTCAGCCGCCTTGTCATAGGCTTGTGAGTAACCTTGGCCTGTTATACCTGCTAGCCTATCCAGAAGACCACGTTGCAGCTCTGCTTCGGCCACACCTTGGCGTGAACCACCATAAGCACCCGCTTTAGCATACTGGCTTTGTAATGCTTGCTGTGCAATATCGGCTTGTCTTTGCGCTGCGGCATACTGCGGTTCAAGCGCAGCCTGTAAATATGGGTTCATGTACGCCTGTACTGGACTAGTCGCTCCTTCCGCAAACGGCTGTGGTGTTTCACCACCCGTAATCTGTTCCGGGCTAAGCGGCTGGTAGGCTGCACCTGTAAAAGACCCTGCGGCACTAGCACCGGGTAGAGCAAGAGAACCAAGTCCACCAAACGATTGCTGTTGCAACTGAGAAGGCCCAGCCGTAAGAGGGCCGGTGTAAGCTTGGTATGGTGTGGCAGCAAGGGCTTGGCCCTTACCTAGCATCTCAGTCACATACGGTGCAGCGTACGGGGATAATGATTCCGTTTGTGCCGCTAATTGACCTGCTGGATCAGCCATTTCTATTCTCCTAAGCTGGCATCATCTTGGTAGGGTTGATCTCTGGGCCTTGTTTGGTAGTCCCAGTACGTTCGTCTCGCACCCTATCCATCATTGAATATAATTGTTTTGCCCCTGCGTCTGAGTTGCCATTGCCTAAGTGACTAACTACATCAGCAGGTATTACAAACTCTCCGTCACTTAACGCTGCGGGTTGTGCTCCGTCTATTGTAGCAGGTACAAGGTCAGCCATCCCATCAGTAGGGCCACCTAAGTAGTAGCCTTGGCCTTGCGCCATACCGCCTGCTGCGTAACCTTCTGTTATTCCTAACATAGCTGCCATGTCATCGACAGTAAACTGTGGATTTTCTGCTAAGAATTTTTCTGCCGCAGTTATATCTTCTGGGGTTACATCTTTTGTTGTACCCACAAAACCACGATCTAAAAAGAAATCATACAGAGCTTGATCGGGGTCAGGGGTAGGAGTAGTGTAATTGGCTATAGCGTTAAGGTCGCTTGTAGTCACTCCTAAAGAACTGGCTATATCACCAATATCAAATCCAGAAGTACCAAAATTAGCTATGTCTTCTTTAGTAATATCTCTTGCGGAACCGAAACCTTGATCAACTAAATACTCCTGCAAGGGTGTCAAACTAGCAGTTCCCGATGCTGGAGTTATAGTCGTAGTAGCAGCGGCAGGTTGAAAATTGTAAATTTGGTTAAGTACGTCTTCGGTAGTGCCAAGAGCAGATGCTATATCGCCTAAAGAAAAATCCTGTTGGCCCATAAAGGTACCGACATCTTCTTTAGTTATTGACTTTGGAGACGTGCCATAACCCAAAGAGCTTAAATACTCTTGTACAGGGTTTTGTACAGAAGTTGTGGTATATATTGTTTCGGTAACATCTGGTGTAGCCACAGAGGGCTTCGTGTCTACTTCACCGACTCCCCCACCAAAAATACTCCCTATGTTAGCAAGAATAGTATCTAACCCAGCTTGCCCTAAAGTGTCAGTAAGAGTAGCAGGTGCAGTTGTTTCCGCAGGAGGAGTATCTATGGCAGGAGGGGTGTATGTAGCCCCACTAGCAGGGCCACCGAACTCAGGTTTAAGAGTTCTAGTGTAGTTATATTCTGGTATTTGTATAGCGTTAGGGTCTAAAGCTGCACCCCCTAAAGCTCTGCCTGCGGGAGTAAAACCGGATGGAGTCGCGTAATCAAAATAAGTTCTACCATATTCACCGGGTCTTCTAGTAACCATGTCAACAGCATCTGGGTTATCTACATCACCACCTTCCGCATACATGTATAAATTTTTCATAGCTTCATCTTCTTGTGTAGTTACAAAAGGTTGATCTAAACCTTTGGCAAAGTCATACAAATAATCTATGTCTACAAGTTCACCGGGTTCTTCTCGCACCGTTGTAACGCTGGGAGGTAATGTAAATCCACTACCACCACTACTGGTAGGGGTTTCTCCTCTAATTTCAGTGCCGGGGGTAGTCCTTAGCGTGCCTTTAGTTTCGTATTCGTAAGGGTTTATAGACCCCCTCACGTCCATTCCTTCACCACCGCTAGTAAAGAAACTACCTAAACCACCTCTGACGGCACCACTAGTATCTACAGCACCGGCAACACTAGGTGCAACAGAACCTCTTAGGTCATCCCTTGCTTCAACGCCTCCTCTTAAAGCAGCAGGTGGGTCGTCAGTAGAGGTTTGAGAGGTAGTTGTTGTAGTTGAATCATCAGGTAATTGAGGGTCAGTGGTTTTTACAACGTCTGAACCACTACTATTATCGACAGTATTATTCCCACTGCTATTGCTATCTCCATTAGGGTCTCCTATTTTTTTGTCGCCACTTAAATCAACACCAAATAAATCAGTACCCTCGGTGTCTTCTCCAGCCATTGTTGTTGCAGCTACTGTAGCCTGTCCTACTTTGTTAATAGCATCAGTTATCTGCCCCATGTCAGCGCCAGCGGGTAAACCCAACGCGTCTCTGGCAGCTTCTTGTATAACTACAGTGCTTATTTCTCCGAGATCAGGCACGCCCGCCTGTCCTGTTACTGTTTGAACACCCCTATTAATTATGGCGTCAAGCCAAGGCAGTCCTGTAGTTACACCAGTTTGAGTGCCGGAAGGAGTTGTACCTGTATAAATAACAGGAGAGCCGCTCGTTTGCCCCCATACCACGGTTGCACCGGGTTTAGGATTACCTATTACTTTAGTAGGAGAAGGGAGTCCAAGGCTCTGAAATACTTTATCTATTACTTTACCTGCTGCTGTCCCAGCCTGTTGCGCTAAGTTAGGGTCAGCGGCGGTAGTGGAGGTAGGTATAGTTGAAAATGTGGATGAGTCGTCTGTCTCACCTAGCGTAGCAGTGTCCGCACCTACCGTACTACCGAGCATCTCTTCTGCTGTTGGCTCAGGCAAAGGCTGCCCAGTTACGTCGTATCCAGCTCCTGCTAGTGCCGCATCCACAGCGTCTCTAGGTATACCCAACATTTGAGTAACAACGTCTGAGCTGAAACCAGACTCTCTTAAAAACTCCGCAGTTACATCGGCTTGTTGTTCTGGGGGTACAAGTCCCTGTATCTGAGACAAAACCATATAGGCGTTATCAGCCAATGCTTCGTCCCGCACAAACATACCTTCTGTGTCGGTGGGTTGTTGGAGCTGATATAGGATGTCATCAAGTAGACTAAGGTTTTCTGATAAAGTATTAGATACAAACTGCCCATCGGACCGTGTGTAGCCTTGAGATGAATCATATATGGTGTTATTGCTCATATCCCACCTACGGTGTCGGCAGTGTTTCAGGCAGTGCTGAAACAAGAACTACGGTTACTAGAGTAGACGGTACGGCGGGGCGGGGACTTGAAGCCGCCACATAATCTATTGTTATGCCTGTATCGTCTGTTGCCCACATAAGTTCTATGTACTGCCCTGCTGTTATATCTATGGTAAAACTGTATTCAAAATCATCTACGCCGCCAGAACCTGCTATGACGTGCATCCTGCCAGTGTTCGCTATGTCTACTCCACTTCTTCGTACCCAGAAGGACAACTCCTTAGAGTTAGCGTTGGTACTAGTTAACTCTACCGAAAGCTCAAAGTTGTAAACCCCTGAATGTATTGGAGTTATTCTTGTCTTTGGGGTGCCTGTTACACTTATGGCTTCCCCTAGATACGTATTCTCAAACTGCAACGCATACGCTGTATCAGGCGAAGCAGCGTTCTGATCTACCGTAGAAAAGAACTTACCGTTCGGGGACTCTATAAACTGTCCGCCATATTCCCCGGTTAACAAGTTTACATTATTAGCTAACCTATTGAAAAACAAACGCAAAATATTATTCAGGTCATCTAAGTATGTCCGCAGAATATTCGTTTCAGGTGGTATCGGCAGGGCGGGAGCTTCTACCTTATTTATACTATCCCGCGATGCCACTAGCCCCTCCTACCGTCAGGCCGCATATCCATCCTAGGTGCGCCTAGTTTCCACGTTACTCCTGCTGCTGTAGACTCAATCTTAATCGACATCTGCCTACCCCGTACCCGTATAAAGACCTGCCCGGTAAACTCCTCTATAGGCACTGTGGCTGTTCTAGTAACAGTAGCGTTGCTGTTCCCACCTACAGAAGCTGGGTTATACCGTCCAGAACCCGAGTCTTTCAAAGGGTTTAGAGTCATCGTAGCTGCTGGGGCACCAGTTGTAGAACCCTCAAAGGTCATGTCTGGCAACATCTTGTTAACCAGCATAAAACGATCCCCGTCATCCAGATCAAACTGCGTCGAGGTTATACTAGCCGGTATGGCCGCAGGGACGCCTGTCTCGTTGTCGTCCACGCCTTTTTCATGGTTGACTAGTTTGTTGGTAAAAGTAGCAGCTATAGGAAAGTCACGTAGGTCAGAGTCAAGCCATGCAGATCGTGCCAGATTACCGTAGTACCAGATGTTTTGTACGTAGTTATACACCACGTAGCGGTCATTCTGAGTAGCGCCCGCAGAACAATAAAACCACCATATTTCATCAAACTGCTCGTTGGAGCCGCAAATTACTTGGTCAGCTTGGCCTTGGTTAAAGTCATCAAATATATAGCTACGCAACTCGCAAGGTAGTGTCTTAACAGTACCATCGTAGTAGTAAAACTTGTTTATGCCCATCCAGTAGGCAATGTTGTTTGAGTACACAGCCGAATTCGGCCCAGCTATGGTAATGTTTGAGCCAAGGAGCTGCGCTCCCCATACCTCTGGAGCACCTAGATACTGTAGGCCGTACAGGGCTGCATCTGACCAGACCAACACTTCTTGGCGTGCTTGGATAGCGTCTACGATTTCTGTACCTTCTGACAGACGTAAACTACCTGCTTGGTTAGTAGCCGCAGGTGTCCAGTTAGCTGCGTCTTCTTGGTCTGACCATCGGATAAGCATAGGGTCTATGCCAGCACTACCAATCTCGTTTGCCCCAAAACAGAACGCAAAGCGGAATATGTCAGATACAAACGCTAGATTTACTACAGTAGGTACATCGGACGCACCTCCCAAAGAACTTACAGCAACAGCACGTGTATTAACCCCGTTACTTGCGTCCCAGTAGTATGGTGCTCCGCCCCTGTGGGCAAAGAATAAGTCCTCACCGAAGTTAGACTGACTCCAGATACGCATAGGCGCCAATGTTGTACCACCTGTACCCCACGTCCCAGTACCCCAACGCCCTGCACCCCAACCAGTAAACGGTACCTCAATCTCGTTACCCGTATTGATCTGGTAGGTGCCTACTGTGCTGCCGCCACTGTTACCTGTATCTGACCCGTTAGCCAGCACAGTATTACCAGAAGTGTCCTTGGCCTCTACAGTGTAGGAGTTGCCGTTGATTATGGTAGCTATCTGATACTCTTGATTGAGCACAGCCGCAGTAATATTGCCGCCCAGAGAAGCAGCCCCAGAGAAAGTTACAAAGTCATTCTGGAGGGCACCATGAGAAGTATCGGTTACAGTAAGGGTGGCATCGCCGTTTACGGCTGCAAACGTAACATCGCCCGCTGCTGTGGTTGCTCTAATAGGGGTAACGTCAAAGTAAGCCCCACCTCGCTCAATGTAGTATTTGAGGTTGGTACCTACAGAAACAAGATTCTGAAGACTAAGAGTAGCCCAGTTGAATAGCGAACGTGCTACACCTAGGTAAGTATTAGCAGAGAGCTGTTCCCACCCGCCTATTTTCTGAGGTAGGCCACGTCTGAAGCGCACCTTATCAGTCTCGTACCACTGACCTTCGGCGGCATACCGGGTAGTTTCTCTGTTTACTCCCGGTTTGAATTGTAATTTTCTAACTGCCATTTAGACCTCAATCCGCGTACTCACCACTAGCAATCATGTCGGTCAGCTCTAAAGCACGGCCACCAACTTGTTTTGCCCACCTAGAGTCCAAGAACTCTGTAGAGGCTTCTGTGTAGTTCCCCGCTTCCATAGCGGTTAATGCGCGTCGAAAGCCACGTAAACGCGTAGCTCCGAGGTTAAATGCAATGTCAATAATAGCATCTTTTCGGACATCATCAAGGCTGTTAAACCACTCATACTCTGTAGCTAATTCCTTGATTACACGCTCAATGTCGTTCTGTAGGAGATAATCTATCTCGTCCTCGGACAGCCCCATACCGCCTTTCTGGTCGATATTACGGCCTACTCCTACAGTGACCTTACCTTCAGAGCATTCATAAGCATGAGTTTCCACACCCTCATGGCGCTTTAACATGTCAATTAGCTTTTCCATTATTGACCTCGGTTATTACTACTACCAAAGAAGAAGGCGCTGATACCGCTGATAAGACCACCTAAATACCCTAAGATAATGTTAGCCAAGGCATCATCTACCGCTTCAGCACGGAAGGTAACTAGGAATATATACGCCAGAAAACCCATAAGACTAATAATGGCAAATATCTTTGGGGTGGGGTCTTCACCGAATATTTCTCTTGCGGCCTGCCTGTCCTGCACCTCTACCTTAAAGTTTTCAAGGTCAATTTCCCGCTCTTTTAAAGTCTTGGCGAACTCTAGCTCTGCCTCTTGCAAGGCACTAATGGACTCTGGATGTTCTTCAATATATTTTTCTAGCTTAGCTGGGTCAGTGGTATTGCTTACTCCTAGCTTGTCAGCCACAAGTTTGACAGCCATACCGCCCATAGGCCCACCAATGGCTTTGCCCACTGTTGGTGCAAGCGTAGACAACAATCCTTTTAACTTGCTCATCTAAACCTCGATCATAAAAGTGCTTTTAGGTGGGTCTTCTACTCTGTCTCTTGGGTAAGGCGCTATACCCAGATGGTCTATTATTATCCCGAAGCTCTCTATCTTCTGAGCAACTTCGTTGATGTTCTGCTTTGCGTAGGCTGCTGTACCAACATTGTCAAACCACATGTTAAAACGCCCGTGGTTATCGCTAACTCTGCCTTGCAACCAGATGTGATCTCTATCGCCTATCTCTGTATCTATGTTGATTTCCCAGTCATCATCACTGCCTAGCAACTGGTCAAAACCCATCCATTCTTCTTCACCAGCATTTATCTCTCCATCACCGAAGTCAACTGAATTACTGCCCTCCGCAGCCTCCTCAAACTCTCGTGCTTCTGGCGCTTCCCAGAGGAAGCTGGACGGATCAGACTTTTGAAACTCAATTTCGACAGGGGGTAAGTCAGTAAACAAATCCAGCTCGCCAGATACAGAGCTTTCCCCGCTTTCTATTGCCGCTTTTAAATCTGTGAGCAGTTTTTCAACATCTGCGCTGTCATCTACCTTGGCGGCTGTATTTTCAAATACTTGGTCTAGCTTGGACTGTCTTGTCGGCTCTTGGCCCTCTGTCTTTAGCCCTTCTTTGACTTCTGTGTCAGCAGGAGTTTCTGTTGACGTGACCCTGACATTTACATCTTCACCAGAAACCTGTGCAAAACTACCTACTAAATTTACTGTACCGTTTTCAGTCTCTAGCGTTATAGACTTGCCGTCTTCAGATACCGTCCCCTTAACTACCTGTCCTTCCGGTAGGTCTAGCTCTTGAACTGTGTCAGAGGAGAGAGCTATCGTCAGGTTTTGGGTGGTATCTACCTGCGTTGCTGCATAGTTCGCAACGGAGTTTTCTGGCGATATAATCATCCATCACAACGTCAACAAATAGAGCCTTACCAAAGCATCTAGGTTTCGGATGACTTTCCCTCAGTATCCTCCTCGACGATCTCGTCGATGGTTTCACATACATCAGGAACAGCTACGCCTGTAGTTACTTCAGTAGCCACACGCCCCACAGCCCGAATGCCTTTATAGACACCAGAGCAATACAGGTCTTTGTTAGCGATCATATCCTCAGATACGGTGCATCCGGTGAATACAAATAAACTACTCAGGACTAGGGAAATCAATTTCATGTTCGATCCTCTTTAGCTCTCTTAGTTCGCCTTTGGTTAGGGGGACAACCTTCTTGGCTTCTCGCTCCTGCTCGTCAAGGAACAGCTTCAGCCTTTCTTTATAGCCATCCATCATGTGGTCTGCTATACGGTCTTTCAGATCGCCCCTGTCAGCAACTCTGGTGTCTTTGCTTGGGTTTATATAGTCAGGGCCGGTATTGCTGAAATACAGCATAGTCTGTGAGCTTGAAGGGCCGTAGCAAAAGCGTGGGATTCTAGCGACCATATCGCTGCCCTGCACACAGGAGATTTGGTTATCCAGCGTCATTGGCTTTTTGAAGCCCTTGAAGAACACGTTTGGCTTACCGAAAGTAATCAAGTTTATGTTGTCGTGCCTGCCGTTCAACATAGAGGCAGACAGTTCTGCCAGCGCACCACCGAGACTATGACCGCAGATCAACGTGCGTTTCTTAGGGTCTATGTGCTTTTTGACCTCTTTCCAGACTGACCTGTGTGCCATAGCAAACCCGCCGTGGCACAGTCTACCCGCGTATGGCACGGGGACTACGAGCGCATCTGTTAGCCAATCCCTGCCCTGCTGTGTACCCCTGAAGGCTATTATGTCTATGGTCTTACGCTTTGCCACATATACTGTAGTAGATGTCCACTTGCTCTCTATGTGAATAGCATCTACTTTGTTTCGCTTTTTGTAGGCGTTCATCGCCCAGCTACAAGCCATATTAAGCAGTACGGGATCAAGTTTCATTTATCAGCCTTGCTATCAAGTCGCTTAAAGATTGCACCCAGCAAGTCTTTGATCTCGCGTATGTCTTCACGGTAATCGTCTTTAGCAACGTACTTTTCAGGTATCGTTTTCATCTCGGAGTCAATACGGTCTAGCAACGTATAGATACGAGTGTATGCCCACGCCGCCAGAAAGCCACCGATCAGGATAATTACATCAAAAACAATTTGTCCTGTGAGTTCCATCACTCAGACTCGCGTGGGTCTACCCAACCCTCTACCGCCGTGAACGTGCCGTCAGACGCGCATGTATATTTGCACCCGTACCAGTCGGTTGGTTCGCTAACTCCAGTGATAAGAGTGGCGTTGCCGCTGTTGAGATCGCCAATGATAAACTCAGCAGGATCGCCCACAGTAATTGTGTCGCTTCCCATCGTAACTGACTTGTCATCAGCAAAGAGATATCTGGATGTGTTCGTTGCATTGTCTACGATTGTCTTCATGTCTTACCCTTTCAATAGAAGTGTTGTGTTAGCGATTGCCTTGCCAGCCGTCACGCTGGAAGACGTTGTTGCGAGTGTGCCATCGTCTTGGACGTAGTAGGTGCTGCCGATTGTGAAGTTAGGGACTGCACTGGACGGCGTTCCAACCACGGCTGTGCCGTTCTGACTGTTTCCATAGTCTACATAAGCGGCAACTAACTTGTTGTTGTCTGTATCTATAGCGGCAGCTATATCGCCTCCGGGGTTAGCTGTAAGGAAAACGGTTGCTGAACCGAACGAAATATTAGTCCCGCTGACAATGCCGCCTTTTGCAGTGCCGTAACTACTGTTACCGCCATCTTTGTAAAGAACAAACGTAGCGTTTGATGTTGCATCATACACCGCCTCTATCGCCAGTGAAGACGCTGCGTTGACGACGACAGCACTACCAAATGTAATTGATGTGCCACTTATCGTGCCAACGGCAGCAGTGGCATAATCAGAGTTATCATTATCTTGGTAGGCTACGACAACTTTTCCAGAGCTAGAGTCATAAGTTGCTGATGGTCTTTGCATAGAAGCGGTCAAGCCATCCGTAAAAGTCCCAACACTGGGTGTCGTACCGGATATACTTACAACTCCTGCGTCACCTCTATTGGACGCGTCGCTATTTACATAAACGAGCGCGTGTTTTTGAGCCGTGGAATCATAGGCAAGAGCTAATGCCGATACAGCCGTATTCCGCAGTGCAACAGCAGTTCCAAAGCTGATGCTGGTTCCTGAAACAGTGCCGACAATACCCGTTAAGTAATTGCTGTTACCTGCATCTTTGTAAGCTATTAAATGTTTGCTGGCGTTTGCGTCATAAGAGATCGTTGGTCTACCTGTGCTTGCTGACTCAAAGACAACGGCTGCCCCAAAGGAGATACTTGTGCCGCTTACGGTTCCAACAATGGCCGTGCCATAACTTGAGTTACCGTCATTTGTGTAGGCTATAACTACCTTGCTTGCCGAAGCGTCAAATGCGATCGACATCCTGTTTGTAGTAGCAGCATTGAACGTGACGGCAGAGCCAAAACTAATCGAAGTTCCAGACACCGTTCCAACGATTGCCTTTCCATACTGTGCGCCGACAACATTGTGCATATATGCAATCACTATCTTGTCGTTTGCTGTGTCATAGCAAATAGATTCATATATGGCCTCGCCACTTTGAAAAGCGACATCTGTACCAAACGTGGCAGATGCTTGGTTAGGCAACAACGACCCGTTAGTAATCACCCCGCCCTCGACAACCACTTCGCCTGATGCAGAGTTGTTGATAGCTTGGTTGGTGATGCCTACGAAGTCGGAGGAGTTTGAATATTGGCTGCGATAAGCAATGGCTGTACCATAGTTTGCATTGCCGCCATCACGATATGCAAAAACTACAACATTAGCAGTTGAGTCATAAGCAGCAAATGCTGGCGTATGACTTACTGTCGCTGATTCAAAAACAGCCGGAGTGCTAAAAGACACACTCGTGCCACTTACGGTTGCCTCTACATAAGTGCCATAACTAGAATTACCAGAGTCTACATAGCCTATGACGGTCTTACCTGCCGCAACATTGTATGCAGCTTGCATCTGTGCACTACCCGTGGAAGCGGATTCAAAAACCGCCGCACTACCGAAGCTGATGCTCGTACCGCTAACTGTCCCTACGATGCCCGTACCATACCCACTATTACCCACATCAGCATAGCCAACGACAATTTTATTGTTTGCCGAATCAAAGGCTGCGGTTTGATGCTCTGTTTGAGCAGATTCAAAGACTACGGCTGAACCAAAGGATATGCTCAAATCAGAAACAGTGGCTACAATGGCAGTTCCATAGTTTGAATTACCGCCATCACGATAGAAAAAAACTGTTTTATTTGCGTTAGAGTCATAAACAGGAACGGGGTAATAAGTGTAGCCAGCTTCAAAATACTCCTGTGAGCCAAAGCTGAGACTCGTACCTGTTATCTTAGCAACCACTGCATAACCACTGCCGCTTACACTGTCATTGCTATAAACAATAACTACTCTATTACTCGTCGAGTCGAAAGAACAGGCTTGAAAGTTTGTCACATTCGCAATGAATTCTGCGGATGAACCAAACGACACGCTCGTCCCTGATATTGTCGCAGTGATTGCTCTACCGTGATTATTTATGTTGGAATCACGATAAACAATGACAAACTTACCTTCAGTAGCATTGAAGCAAATTCCAATTTTGCGATTACCATCGCCAGCTATAGTGTTAGCAAATTGTACGGCAGTGCCAAAAGACAAAGTAGTTCCACTTATTGTCCCGACAATGGCCTCACCCGCATCATTACCACCATTTTTGTAAGCTATAAGAATTTTATTGTTTGTCGAATCGTAAGCAATGGCGCAGCTATCAGTCCCGTCATTGTAAGCAACCGCAGTGCCTAGAGCAGCCGATATCGCATCAGCCGAAATACCTTTGACAGTCCCGTCACTTTGTAGGGCTACAGTCTGCCCCGTGGCTAGATTACCGTCAGCCGTAGCCGTTATTACTTTTGCGCCGCCACCTGCGGGTAGTAAATCGCTTAGATTGCTCATGTGCTGTAATCCAGATTGATACTTGTGGCTGACATTGCTTTACCAGCTTCTACGGTAGTTGAGTTTGTGGCGGTGGAAGTAGTTGCGTACTGATTAACATCGTCCCCAGTATCACCGCAAACATACATCTTGCTGCCATCCGCGCTAAAGGCTAATCCTTGAGGGCTGGATTCTTGAGAGCTAACGGAAAACTCTACACTAGCATATGATGCAGTGCTTACGTCAAAGCCAGTAGTCAATGTATATTTGTAAACTTTTTGGTTGTCCCGAGCAAGAACGTATAGTTCCGTCCCGTCTGTGTTAAAGACCCCTTCTTTAGGCTGAGTAGTTTGAGAAGCCAGACTAAAGCTATCCACGAATGATGCAGTTGATACGTCAAAACCCGTGCTTAGGGTGTACTCATTAATATCATTTCCGGTATCACCGACAATAAACATCTTGCTGCCATCGGTATTAAAAGTTATACCCTGTGCCTCTGTTTCCTGTCCCGATATATCAAACGCTTGAGTGTAGGACGCGCTAGACACATCAAAGCCAGCACTTAAAGCATACTGGGCCACGGTGTCCTCTGTCTCTCCAACAATATACATTTTAGTGCCATCAGTATTGAAAGCTACGCTCATAGGCGCTGCTTGTTGGCCGCTCACACTAAAGCTATCGACGAATGATGCAGTGCTTACGTCAAAGCCTGTGCTGAGGGTGTACTCGTTTACGTCATCTCCAGTATTGCCGACAACAAACATCTTGGTACCCGCAGGGTTAAAGGCTACTCCTGACGGAAAAGTATCTTGCGAGGAAACACTGAATGCTTGTGTATAAGAGCCGCTGGCAATATCGTAATTAACGGCAGAAGTTGCCGTGTTTAGCGAGCCGTCATTTTGGACGTAGTAAGTTGCGCCCGGAGTTAAACTGCTCAACCCGTTAGCTGCAATCCCGCCCTTCATCGTGATGTTGCCGCTTGCTGCGTTGGATATGGCTGCGTCTGCTATGCCGAGGAAGCTGGTGGCACTCGTTGATAAAGCTCGGAAAACCACCGCTGTGCCGTAATCTGAATTACCAGCATCTTGATAGGCTATGGCAACTGTTGAAGCGTTAGAGTCATAAACAGCGTTGATGTACTGTGATGCAGCCCCTTCAAACTGAACAGCACTGCTAAAAGAAATGGACGTTCCGCTTACCGTGCCAGTTAGAACCTCTCCCGCACTATTATTATTGTTATAAGCTATAACTACTTTTTTAGCGTTGGTATCATAAGCTACTGAGGGGTAAGTGGTAGACGCATTGTGAAAGTTTGTTGTACTCCCAAAACTAATAGACGTACCAGACACAGTGCCGACCACAGCTTTACCATAGTTGCTGTCACTACTGTCTCTATAAACAATAACCACTTTTTGGGCATTAGCATCATAGGCTATTGAAGTTTCTTCGGAAGAAGTAGAGTTGTATGTCGTAGTCGATCCAAAAGAAATTGAAGTGCCACTAACAGTGCCGACGACAGCCGTACCGTTATTAGAGTTACCATGATCTTTATAAGCTAAAACTACTTTTTGTGCGCTGGCATCATACGTTATCGCTAAGTTTGTGTTAACTCTATTCTCAATTGATTGGGCGCTGCCAAAGCTGATAGATGTACCACTTACAGTGCCTACGATTGCTCCACCGTATTCATTGCTCGTTGTTTGATAAAAAATAACAACTTTTTGAGCGTTAGCATCGTAGGTGATTGCAAAGTTGTCGCTATTTTGAGATTCAAAAACAACAGGAGTTCCAAAGCTGATGGACGTTCCGCTCACAGTGCCTACTATTGCAGTGCTAGAGTTAGAATTGCCAGCGTCCTTATAAGCTATAACCACTTTTTGAGCATTCGTGTCATAAGCGACAGCGGAGTATCTAGTAACCGCGCTTTCAAATACCACAGGAGTTCCAAAGCTGATGGACGTTCCGCTCACAGTTCCGACCACAGCAGTGCCGTAGTTTGAGTTGCCAGTGTCCCTGTAAGCTATAACTACCTTTTGCGCGTTAGCGTCATAAGCTGCTCCAATCTCAGTAACCCCTGCACTCTCGTACACAACAGGACTGCCAATCGCTTGAGCCACACCGCTAACAGCTTTTACAGTTCCATTGCTCTGCAACGCCACAGTCTGGCCGCTAGATATAGCCCCATCAGCAGTAAAACTTAGCTGCTTACTGGCCGCACCGGCTGGTAAAAGATCGCTTAGATTTGTCATGTCAAATCCATCATGTTAATTGTTGTGGCAGTGACAGCCTGTCCTATCTTCACCGCTGGGCTTGTGCTTGTCGTGGTCACCGTGCCGTCGCTTTGGACGTAGTAGTCAGAGCCTATGGTCAGCGAGGACTGCTTGCTGTTGATGCTGCCCTTGACGTTGATCTTGCCTGTTGCGGTATCTGATATGGCGGCATCTGCTAGGCCGATGAAGTCGGATACATTTGTTGATCCAAGCTGTAAAACTATTGAAGTCCCGTAATTGCTATTACCACCATCTTCAAAGCCAATTACTACTTTGTCTGAATTAGTATCATAGGTAGCAGTGCATCTTTCTGACGTTGCTGCTGCAAACACAACAGGCGTTGCGTAAGTAATCGACGTACCACTGACAGTGCCAACAGCATAGGTTCCGTAATTACTATTGCCTTTATCCATATACACCACAACCGCTTTCCCTGCGTCTGGATCAAACGTGATTCCAACTTCTTGTATGCCGCCACTCTCAAATTCCACTTCAGAGCCATAGGATATAGACGTACCGCTAACCGTACCAACGAGTGATTTACCTTTTTCTGAATCAGCGGTATCTTCATATGCGATAACCACTTTGTTATTAGTGGTGTCAAATGCACACACTGAATTGGCAGTGCCAGCGGCATGAAATACAACAGCAGTTCCAAATGAAATAGAAGTGCCACTCACAGTGCCAACTATAGCTGTACCGTGACTAGAATTTCCTCCATCAGTATATACCACTACAGTTTTATTACTTGATGTGTCAAAGCAAGACGACTGCTGATATAAACTTGATTGAGCAGACTCAAAAACAACTGGAGTTCCAAAGCTAATTGATGTTCCGCTTACCGTGCCTACTGCGGCTGTACCATAGTTATTGGTCGTGTCTTTGTAAAACGTAACTACTTTATTCAAATTGCTGTCAAATGTAGTTGAACTTTCCCCAAGAGTATTCGTAGTAATGGTAGCCTCAGAACCAAAGCTAATGCTTGTCCCACTGACCGTACCGACCACCGCTTTTGTTTTTTCGTTGTCACCGTTATCACGAAATACAATAACCACTTTATTAGAGTTGCTGTCAAAAGTTCCTGACTGAAAATAAGTAGTTGCAGCGTTAAATGTAACAGCAGTGCCGAAGCTAATACTCGTTCCACTAACCGTGCCTACTATCGCTTTCCCGTGATTTGAATCTGCAGAATCAGTATAGATAATGACTACCTTGTTGTTTGAGGAGTCAAAAATAGGCTGAATATAGTAAGATTGTGCCGTTTCAAAAACGACCTCTGAGCCTGTGCTTTCTGATTGACCAGAAACTTCAGACACCGTGCCATTAGCATTCAGAACCACAGGCTTGCCAGAGGCTACCGTGCCACTAGCAGTAAAATCGACAATGTTCTGCCCACCACCGCTGGGCAGCAGATCAGAAAGATTACTCATTAGACGCTCCAGCCGATTGTGCCGTTGATGTAGGTCATTACGATCTCAGCGAAGTTCTTATCGAACGTCAGATCGGTTGCGCTACTGGCAATGTTTGAACCGTTCCTAGCTACCGTAAAGTTCGTAGTTTCTGCGGCGCCTGTGCCATCCTTAATTACCACCGCGTCCCCCGCACTAGGAGATGAAGGCAGCGTAATCGTTATACTACCGGCAGTTACCACAACATAGTCTCTGTTACTCGCTGTATAGTTTCCGCTCTTCATCAGAGGGACTATCGCGCCAGAGCCGCCGTTAGCAAAGGGTAGCACACCGGATACGTTTGCAGTCAGACTACAGTAGGTAGTGGCTGTAGAGCCGGTGCCACCATTGCCTGTGGGCAGGGTGCCTGTAACTTGTGAGGTTAAGTTTACATTGGCTAACGTACCCCCAAGGGTAAGGTTGCCCGAGCTGGTGACCGTGCCGGTAAGTGTTATGCCATTTACTGACCCCGTACCGCCTACACTAGTGACGGTGCCATCACCCACATCAACTTGACCCAAGGCGTCTACTACAGCAGCGCCGGAACCCGCGCCATCCAGATATACAATCTTGGCTGCGCCTGTGGGTATAGTGACGTTAGCGCCAGAGCCTTGTGAGATATTTATGGACTGACTTCCGCTGGTAGCGTTCTCTATCCACATCACCCGCGAAACGGTGTTTGGCCCGATAGTCAAGGTTCTGGTTGTCGTGAGAGATGCGCCAGAAGTGACCTTTAAATACAGCGCACGAGCTGGATCAGTCGCTCCATCAGCCACCGTCGTAGTAGCGTCAGCGTCTGAACTAAACGCAGCTTGGGTAGCATACCCTAGCGATTCCCCGATAAGCTCTAAGTTAGTGTTAGTGCTTGTGCCCCAAGTGCCGTCTTCATCACCTGTGGTAATTTCTTTGAGTCTTAAATTATTTACATAAGTAGCCATTCGTCAGCTCCTAGGCGGCTTTATCTATATCCACCCATCCGGGCGTCTGTGTGTCTGTTACGTTTGTCCAGTTAGGTGTTTGACTGTCGTCTATTGTAGTCCATATAAAAAAGTTTACATCCCCAACTGCACCTGTTCCAGCTACTCCCGTAGGAATAATTGTCTCATCTACCGAAATCGCTACGGTGCCTATTGCACCGGTTCCCGCTACACCTGTTACTGCTGGAAGTACAGTAGCGCCATCTGCACCTATCTGTCCTGTGCCTGATACGCCTGTTGGAGTAACATTTCTATCGTAGGCTGGTGTTGCTGTGCCTATGGCACCTGTGCCGGATACGCCTGTGATTGCAGGCACTACTGCATCTGTTGCAGTACCTATAGCTCCGGTTCCACTGACCCCAGTAACATTAAGAGCTACTTGGGTTGTTACATTACCTACAGCACCTGTGGCACTTACGCCATCTGGTATAACAATGTCGGCAATAAAAACATTTGCAGTGCCAACCGCGCCGGTACCCTCGACACCTACCGGGATCACCACATCGTCTACAGCAACGATGAAGCCCCCCATTTCTCCCACGCCCTGTACCCCTGTGGGTATTTGGACGCTGCTGTAGTTAGTTACTACAGTACCTACAGCTCCGGTGCCTTCCACTCCTGTGGGAGCTACGTTATCGCCTAATACGATAACTGCGGTGCCTATTGCACCCGTGCCCGCCACACCTACCGGAACAACACTATCCGATATGGCAAATGTTACTGTCCCTACTGCTCCAGTGGCAGAAACGGAGACATTGACATTCGCACCCCAAGCACCTTCGCCCCAAGCACCATTCCCCCAAGTCGCCCCGAGGTCTAGGATGGTACCTACACCACCCCAGCTATTACTGCCCCAGCCTCGCTCACCAAAGCCGCTTGTTGGCCCTGAATACATGAGGCTGTCCTACTAAGCTATGCGAATAATCGCAGTAGAGGCGCCAGCAGCGGGGAACTGGATTTGGAAATCTCCAGTGCTAACAGTCTGATCGCCACCAAAACTTAATACCGCACAAGCAGAATTAGAGTTGCTAGTGTTATAGATCATCGCGCCGCTCGTAGTAAAAGATGCGCTTGACCAAGTAGTGTCAGCAAAATCGCAGACAGCAGTAGTGCCCGCAGCAACAGGGGTTACGTTAGTCAGAGTGTTACCGCCTGCGCTGTAACCTGTACCGCTAGTCTCATCGCTGTTGCCAGTGATGTCGGAATAGTTAGTGCTTGCAGCGCCATAAGTGCCTGAACCTGAAGCTGTTGCCTTTAATAGCGCAATCTTCAGTGTATCTGCACCGTTTTGTAAATCATGCAGCCCTTTAAACAACTCAACTTTAAAGCTGGTTGGCATCGCTGTAGTGACGGTAATAGCCATGTTAAATCTCCAATAATTTTACAAGTCCCGAATGCCCAACATCACGGAACCTATTTGCCAAAGTAGTGCGATCAGATCGTATAGCTTGTTTCATGCTTTCCACTAACACACCACGAATTTGATTTTTAAACGCCTCTGCCTGCTCCTGTATGGCCGGATGGCAGTTGCCTCCTACATAAATAATCTTGTCTAGCGCCTGTTCAGCCAACTCTTCGGGAGTAAAGCCCCGGTTTGAAACAGCAGATACTGTAACAGTGCCTACTTCAACCAGACCATCTGCACTAATCAAGCGACTTCTCTCCTAACCTGCCCAGAACGATAAGTGTCCTCACGGAGTTTGCCGTCACCAAGGTTCTTCAACAGGGCCAATGCTTGCACATACATTTTTTCGTACAACGCCACCATATCAGGCTCACCCTTCTGGAAGCGTATTGCTTCTACCAACGTGCCATTTAACAACGCTGAATCAAAATTAGTGCCTAGCCAAGTAGTGCCAGCAGTCACAATCGACTGTGGGTAGTACCCAAAATGTATTTCGGCAGCGTAATTAGCATCTGGTGTTGGCCCTATAATAAAACTTGTTTCATCAAATATAGCGTAATGCTGGGGTGTACCTGTTGTTGCAGGATTAGGGTAAGCCTCACGGATAAAATTAGAATCTTTATCCAACAAGTAGGTGTAGTTGTTCCCACTAATAATTGCTAGAGAAAACACGTACAACATACCGCTGGGCATCGTCAGATACTTATTCCCAGTAGTTAAAGTACCTGTTTGATTTTTACGCAACGCAGGAATCTGCACCGTGCTGTATATCTTCTGCTCGGCTTGCTCTGCAAACATGGCGTGTTGATCTGCCGTAAACGTCTGCTCACAGATATCTTCTACATTTGCTTTTAGCTCAGTGTAATTCACTACGCCATTGGCCCCCGTGCCATTGTGCCTTTAGTAGCAGCACCAGTACCGCGAATTTTAACGCCACTAGTTTTCATGTCTTTAGGCGGTTGATTAACAGTGTCCACCTTGTAAGCCACAGGCTCGTTGGGGTGTTCAATAACACTGGGCGCCTTTTTGTTTGATCTTTTCATTTTCAAACCCCTTACGGTGTATTTGCTTGCCCACCCATACCTGAGTGGTTTGAACAATAGTAATATAAAGTAGGAGCGCCAACAGCTACGACTATCTGTGTATACGCTCCAGCACTTCCGGGTGATCCTACGTAAGTCACTCCTGTTGTATACTCGCTTCCCCCGCCCCACGTGCCATCAGATGTGGTAGAAAATCTCAAAGGGTGGCCGCTGTTTGAGTTATCGCTCTGATCTATTCTGTAAGTGCTACCTTCACTTAAACTCATCGTAGCTTGTAACGCTCCTTCAACATAGTATCTGTTTCCTGCGCCCGGATTAGCTACAGTCACTGTAAGGGCGGAATATGGCGATACTGTCCCTACTCCTCCTGTTGCACTTACGCTCCCACTGGGTTGTGCAACATCTCCGCCCCCTCCGGCCCCTACTATTACAACTTGGCCTATCTGCCCTGCCCCTAAAACTAACGAGGGGTTTATAGGCTGTATGTGTGCTCTACTAGCTGCAAGCTCCGCAGCGTCTGATCTAGGATCACGCACTGCCTGTGGATCATCTACTGGAAACTCCCCCAGCCTGTTTTGTGGCTGGTCTGGGTTCCAACATTCGGGACAAGCTTTTAAGTTTGTCTTGTTCCCCTTTACAATTAGTTGTCTAAGCTCTCTAAGTTTGTACTGAAACCCGCAAATATCGCATATCGCTATTGCGTTCTGAGCCGAGGCAAATCTCTGACTCATGTCTACCTCACGCCATAGCTACGAGGTACTAAACTAATAGAAGCTTTTTCTCTGTCTTCTCCTGCCGCTAGCTCAAACTGCCTTTCATACTCTGCTTGTATCATAGGTATTCTAGGCATCAGTTCTGGGTCTTTTTGCGCTATATAATACGCAAGCCCTGCAACTAGGCAGGGCAAAAATCTAAAGTTGACATCGGCGGTGTTCACACCCGTTCCCGAGTCCTCAATACGGCGCATACGGTAATACTTTAAAATATAGTAAGGGGCAAGCGCAGTACCCTGATCTGGGACGGGCCATACAGTGACTGAGGGGTTTGCTTGGCCTCTGTCTATATACAGTTGTATAGGGCGTCCCTGAGAAAGTTTGTTAGGGATACTAGAGTAAGTAGATACACTTATGCGCGTAATGTTGAGATCAGACTGAGTAGTAACATTACCGCTACCAGTACGTACAACGTGCTCAAGCAAATCAATGGTGTCTGCCGGTAGAGCGTACGTCGCCGTTCCTTCCACAAGGTTGACAGTGCCTTCATCGATAGTCCACATGTTGATGCCACGGTTCTGCCACTCAATAGTAAGCAGGTTCATAGACCTACGTGCAGTACGCAGGTCATATCCCGAACGCATCTCACGGCCAGCACGTTCCCACGCTTCTTCAGCGATTTCCGTGAAGTCCATATTGAATGTGGCAGTTCCCGAGGTAGTCATAGATTACTTCTTCTTACGTCTCATGCCTGCTTTCTTTTTGGCTTTGCCACCTTTTTTAAAGCCCATTGGGCCTTTCTTCTTAGCCATGCCGCCACCGCGCATACCTTTTGGGCCTTTCTTTTTAGCACCTTTCATCTTGTAGTCTCCTGTAAAAGTTTGTACGAAGTTCGTACATGTCAGCTACATCATACTCTTGAAAATACTTATCGTAATAACCAAGAGGTCTTAATTTCTCTGCGGCTTTCTCTAACTTGGATAACCGTTGCACAAACAATAATGCGTATTCAGTATCTGCTTGGGGTTCAAACTCCCCCTCGTCGAACAACTCGTTAGCTTCATCCTCTGGGTGAAAACCCATAACCCACATGTCTTTGTCTCTAAACACGTTGTTTGCGATGGCTTCGTTTATGCTATCTACAAACTGATGAAACTCGTCTTGATCTTCTATGAACTCCGTATCCGCTATGATTACTAAGTCTTTTCTGTCGTCCCAGTTGTGGAGCGCCATGTACAGTCTTTTGTAATCTTCAGCCTCAAACTTAAAAACTATGTCTACTTTACTCTCCTGCCACGCTGCTTTTGCATATGGGCACGGGGGTAAATTGTTAAATTCTGGGTTGCTAACCTCTAAAGTATGCTTTGACCACTCTTTTATTTCTTCAACTATGTCGTTACGTTCAGTCCAAGTAATCATTTCTTTTTCTTAGCAACTTTCTTTTTCTTCTTTCGTAAAGACTCTACTCTTCTAGGCTTACCTGCCGGTTGCCCCAACCGTTTTTTCTGGGCTATCCGCTTCTTTTTCTCTGCTGCGGTCATCTCTCCAGAGGTCTTAGGGGTCTTACTAGAAACCTTTTTACTGGGCCTACAGTAAGGTGTACCACGCTTTTCGCCCTTCTTCCGCCCGCACGCTTTACCAGTACGGACATCTTTCCAATCCTCCTTAAACCAGCGTTTTAAAGCTGCGCCTTTTTCTGTCTTACGAACGGCCACTGTTTCCCCAGTTCTTAGCACCGACCTTACGGCACTTAGCTATAGCACCAGAAGCATAAGCGGATGGAAAGACTTTATAGCGCGACTTCACTTTGTTGTAGCACGCATCTTTAACCGACCCCCCTTTCTTCAAGGCTACGGGCTTCATTTTACCCATACCTCTACACTTCATCATGCTCGTGTTCTTCCACGTTGCGCTATGCCGTCACGGGGACACTTCTTCATACCTTTGACGTTACCGCCTTCGGCCATGTACCCCATTTTGTTTCGCACACCTTCAGGTAGTTTGCCCAAGGAACTTTTCTTATCTTCAGGTACTTCTTTCATCAGACCACCTCCCGCAAAACGGCCTTTATCGGCCTTCATGTACTCACGCCCTACACTCCGAGGCACGCCTGCTTCACTGGCAAACTCTGGGTTATTAGCCACCGCTGCCATAAATTTGTGCTGCTTCTTAGATTTGCTAGGCATTAACTATTTTTAAAATACATGGTGACTTCAAAACCTAGGCGAATCTTTTCGTATGTTGGTTTAGTCCACATAATAACCTCCTAACACTTCCATCGTTTTCTAGCTTGACGCAGCCTAGAATTAGGGTCTTTGGCTGCTTTGGGGAATTTTTTCATCTGCCCAGCAGACCGCGCACAAAAAGACTTACGGCGCTTTGCTGCCTTACTGCCCTTCTTTACTTTACCAGTAACGGCTGTCTTTAGCTTAGAGCCGGGGTTGTCTCTACGATATTTAGCCACACCCTTCTTGGTCATACCTGCGCCAGACTTAGTTGGACGCTTATGACCACCTTTAATGGTGTGGCCTTTCATAGTTCCCTTTTTCTTAGCCATAGAGCTTTTGCACAGTAAATATAAAAGAGTAAGTATCACCAGCACTAGGAGATACAGTAGTCGCTACTATGTCTCCCGTTTTGCCAGAGCCAGAGTTGTTGGGTATCCCGTAATCAGAGAAGTCATATTGCTCTGTCCAATTAACCGGGAAGTCAAATAGAAGGACGTTAGTCGAGGCATCCCATTCTAATTTGACTCCAACACCCACGCCAAGGTAAGTAAGCCCCAGCAAAGTCGCGCCAGTACAGGCTCTCCTGCTAACAGGGTCTGCACTCAACGTAGACACATCCACCATCGTAGACGTTACTACATCTGTGTTGCCCACAGCAGTGTTGACTTTAATGATCGCTTGACGTGCCCCGTCTTGGATTATTTGAGTCGTTACTGTATCAGCCATTTAAATCTCCTAGTTTAAAGGTTAATAACCTAATTTAGGCGAGATTAATGTTTTGTTGATACAGAACAGTCGCTCTAATTTCCCCGGCATCAGTAGCTCCGGTGGTAGTCCAAGTCAGCTTCTTATCCGCAGTGCCAGTATCTGCCCAAGCAAGAGCGCCACCAGCTTGAGTGGTGGGATACTTTCGGCCTACACCGGAAGCAACTGTAATGTTAAAGGCGTTGATAAACGTAGCGTTGCCACCAACAGTATCACCAATGCTAAATACTGCCGTAGCGTTGCCCATAGCGGTAGGACAATCTATTACGATATCAACAATTTGAGAGTTAGCAGGAATAACTACAGTAGTATCATTTGCAGCGGAAGCTCCGCCAGCAAGACTGCCGGTTGTAAAAGTCTGAGCCATAACAACTTGACCCGTATTCTTTACGTCTTCACCGAGAGTTGTTCCGGTAGTATTTGAAATAGTGCCCGCTTTGACGGGGCCAGAAAAGGTAGTGGTACCCATTTTAATTCCTCACATGCGAGTTAGTTTGTGGGGCGTATCTGTCTGCATGTCGTCAGCCGAGACTGTCAGATACACCGAATGACCTCGGTATACTCTAGTATATATCACGTAAACTAGGTTTGTACAAATAAAAGAAAGGGGGCCGAAGCCCCCAATCTACCCACATCTACCTTTTGCTTATTAAGCGCCGGGTGAACCGAAGATGCCCAGTGGGTCAGATACGCCGAAGCTGTATCGCTCACGAGCCTTATATCGGCTGTTACCTGTGTCAAAGTCTGCATCCATGCTGGTTTGCATTGGAGAGCGGACAAAGTGCTTCAGGCCATTCGGGATGTCAGTCATCAAGAACCAAGCATTGGTGTCAGTCAGGTAGTTGTTAACTGTGTAACCACCCGGAACTGTACCATTGTTGTTCATGGCATTGATGTCGTTATCCGCTGTGCCCGGACGAAGCTCGGAATCCAACAAGCGAGTAGCAACGAATTGCAACGCAGGTGGGATAACCAGCTTAGAAGGCTTAGCTGCGATAAGCAGACCACGCTCATCAGTCCAACCAGCGATCTGGATAACAGCCGCTTCAAGAGAAGCTTCGTTAAGGTCAGCCGCAACAGCAGGACGGTTTGAGTTAGTACCACCAGATACTAGAGGGTGAGCAGTAGAACAGAGAGTCTGTCCATCACCATATGTAGTACCGGCAGCAAAAGCGTTGTTAAGAATAGCAGCGCCTTTGGTTTGCTTGGTGTACGCCATAGCGCGGGCAAGTGCCTTTGTATAGCGAGAAGAGAGAGAATCGTAGAGATTATCTTCGATTGCTTCCTCAGTCAGCGAAAAGCCCATAGCGACTGTCTCGTGTGTGTAACGAGCAGTCCAAGCTTCTTGCGCGTTGTCATAAGAGATTGCAGAACCCTCACCTTTAACAGGTGCAGCACTGAAACCGGACAACTTGGTTTCTTCCTCGAAAGACCGTTCCGAAGATTCAGTCTCGAAGATTTCAGCAGCCTCATCACCATACTTAGCGTATTCGAGGCCAAATAGGGCGTTTAGGCCCGGTAGTAGCTCCTTAAGGAGTTGCGCTCTTGAAATAGCCATTAGTCAGCCTCCTTATACGCCAGTTGTGTTGTTGTACTGATGCAGGTTGATCTTAACGACCAGCTCCACAAAAGTATCAGCAGCGGTTTTAGTTTCGTCTATTGTGTCAATAACGCGCACAACTAGACCTGCGGTTGTAGCTTCGGAGCCTGCCAGCACTGACGCGCCAGAGTTTCCAGTAGCCGTATCACCCGTACCTGCCAGAACAGACATGTTTGCGCCTACAGCAGCGCGAGCCGCCGAAGACATAGAACTGTTAGCAGCAGTTACAGCGACTTTAAACGCCGCCAATGGATCGTCAACTACGATAGCAAAAGCTTCAGTAACGCTAGTGCCGGGGTAATACTGGGCCGGTGTAAACTGGCTTTCAGCATTAACGTACTGGACACCTACAAAGACGCCCGAAGGGGAGCCAGTAGTAGTGCCAGTAAACTTCTCGATTGTGCCTGCCGCTACGATTTTAACCAGATCACCGTAGAAAATAGCCGTGTTGTAGGTGCTCGCAATAGGAATAAGGCGAGTCTGTCCTGCATAAGGCGTACCGTCTACACGGTTAATTGGGTGAAAACCGTAGGGTGCACTGACTGTTGGATAAGCCATGATAAAACACTCCTAAAATAAAGTTAGTTCCCTCTGCCGAAAGTAACCTTCGATTTCCTATCATTGAATATAGGCATACGAGGATCATTCTCGCGCATGAGGTTATTGTCCACGGAGTTCATCTGAGATTCCGTTAATTGGTCGTAATACTCAGTTCGCTCTTGGACAAGCTCGTCGGGAGCTTTACATAACATTAGACCACCTACGATGACGTTATCTTTGAACCGTGCGTCAGCAACGGCATCGCTAAAGATTTCGGGATGATCCTCTGCACGTACAGGCTCCCAGCCTTCACGTAATTTAGAAGAAACATTAGTCGAATCAGGTTGACCCATAGTGCTCACACGAACCCAGTGAAACGTATACCCATCTTGCGGAGTAGGATCAGGCAACACTGTTGGCCTTTTCCACGCCTGCTTACGGATAGTTTTTTCTCTAGTCTCGAATTCCCTATTTTGTCTCTGTTTAGACATTTTGTTTCCTCGCTAATTCAGCAGCCTGTTTGGCGTAAGTTTCCAACGGAACCCCAAGTTTTTTCGCAATAGCTATCTGTGACGGCGTGAGCCTAATTTTCTTAGGCGCTGTGCTCCGCGTTGCGGGAGCCACCACATTGCTAGGTTTTTGCTTGGGTGTTACCTCTGGTTCGTCTTCGATTCCATCGTCGAATTGATCGGGGAATACTTGTCGCATACGAGAATTTATCTTCTCGTAGTATTCATCAGATCGAGGGTCTACACCCTCATTAACTAATTTCGTATGCACCCCAAAAGCAAACGAAGTCATTTCGGGGTTACCTTCCGGCCCATCACCAAACCAAGTATTTTCATCTGCCCAAGCAGATGCTTTTTCATCTTGCTGTGGTTGCGGTTCAGGCGCAAGTTGTTGTGATTGAACAGTATTTTGTTCGGGTTGTAAAGCTGTATCTACGTTAGTATCAGTAACAGCTTTGGGTTTTAAATTATTTACTTTATCAACACGAATTTGCGCTATGTTTAGGGCTTGCTGTGCTTCCACAATCGCATCAGTTTCTCCAGCCTCGTAAGCCTTCCTATAAGCTTGTGTTGCTACAGCCAATTCAGACGCAACTTGTTTCTTAGCAGACTCTATTAACGCATTATGGCTTTGGTCTGTTTTGGTCTTAAGTTGTTGATTTTCGTCAACTAATTTTTTAGCATACTGCTCAAGAGCTTCACGTTCACGCTCTGCGACTTCTTTAGCCCTACGTTCGTCGTGGTAGCCCTTACTAAAGTGCTTGATCCGGTTTTTAACTTTCTCCGAATAATTCTCAAGCTCTTCATTAGTGACTTCTTCAGGGGGTTCTGAGGGTTTACGCCCACGATCTTCCGGGGGTACGTCATCCACCACCTCAATTTCTACTTCTCCTGCCTGTATAACTTTTTCTTTCTCGGCAGGTTTTTCTATAGTTTCACGCCCTTCGACTCCTTCAACCTCTATTTCTGCGGCTTCTGGCTCTTCTTGAGGCACTTCCACTTCTTGTAAGTTCTCCTCCTTGTCAGGATCAGGGAACTCAAACTCAACTTGTTGTATTGGCATGGTTTAGTCCTTATGCGCGAGTCAGTCTACTCGGATCATCAATAACGGCCTCGATAGAGTCATCGTTCATCAAACGGTACTCTTCGTTGCCTACTTTAAAACGCGTGCCTGTGTTAGCACGGAACATTACAAAGTCTCCCTCTTTACACCACGGGCCAGAAGGAAACCGCTCTTTGTCGTTATAGGCTTGGTCACCCATATCGACCACCACCCCCACCATAGTCAGGATAGTCTCTTCTCTAATGGTTGAGCTGGCCTTAGCGATACCACCTTCAAACGTGTCTTCTATCGTAGGGAGGGCAATAAGCACGCGGTATCCCACGGGTTTAGGGACGTGCGCGTCCAACACCACTTCTGCCTGCTCTTTCTCTTCTATCTGTTTGCGCCGCTTTTCTTCCAGCGGGGTAAGCTTTGCCACTTCAGTCATCTTCGTCTTCCAAATGATTGCGCGAAAGGTCTTGTACTTCTCTGCGTGCGGCGGCTAGACCTCGGATTGCCCCACACGATTCCCTATAGGAGGGGAAGTCTTTTGCACCCCCGCTAGTAAGAAATTCTTCTTGGCTTTGCTGTAACTCAGCAAGTTTGTCATCAAGTACGTCAAAGACGGTTTTTGCCATTATTTATCTCCCTAAACGGTCTATAGCAGCAAGCGCGTGTGCTAGGTTTAGTGCTGCTTGGGAGGACTTCATAGCTTCGTTAGGCTCCTCTACTGCGGCATCATGGCAAAGGCAGTACATAGCTCTTAATACTTCTTTTTGCACATCTCTAAGCGAGTATTCTTGCCCGCCGTTTATGCTTTCGGGGTCACGCGTTGTATCTCTCATAGGGTTCTAACTCCTGTGATTGTGGTTGTTTTTACCTCCTAGGAGGCGTTTGTCGTGCTTTGGCGAGGTCTAATATGGCTTTGGCCTCATCCAAGTCTTGTCTTGCATTAGCTTGATCTGTCTGAGAAGCAACACGTGCAGCCTCAATAGTGGCGGTATTGTCTGCTTTCTGCTTATCAAGCTGGAGTTTTGCAGCGTCAAGTGCTGCGTCTGCCTGATCTTTCTGTGCTTTGCGCTGCTGTTCAGCAGCTTTAAGCTGCAATTCTTGCTGTTGCATCTGGATAATCGGGTCTTGAGCCTTCTGCTGTGCAGCTTGTTGTGCGGCAGCTTGTTGCTTCTGTTGTGTAAGCTGCTGCCCGGCTTGCGCCAGTAGGCTCGCCAACTCCACTTCAGTCTCTTCTGGAAGCTCCGCATCTGGTGCAGGAAGAGGAACACCCACTTTTGCTTCCATTTGCTGTCTATAACTAAACGCTACGTGTTCTGCTATGTGCGCTTGCAGTGCTGCTACCTGCTGCTGTGCAGCGGGGTTCTGCCCGATAAACGCCGCAATCTGCGGGTCTTGTAAGAACGCTTGGTGTGTAGCAATGTGCGCGTCATGGTCTTGATATATAAAGGCTTTGACTGGTTTACCCACAAGTATCGCCATGTTCTCACTAACTGGGTCAGACGGTTTAATATCATCTTTAGTAGGTACAAGCTTATCTGCGTTCTTAATACCCAGAACTTCGATCATCTGCCGATGTAGCTGGGGCAGGTCGTATATCTGTGGGGTAGCCTGTGCCATCTGCAACACAGTCTGATACTGCACAACTCGTTGTGCCATCGTACTGTTGTTGGGATCACTGACAGGAATTACTTCCACCATGTCGTAGTCCATGCGGCGGGCACGGGGTTCTCCACGGTCAGGCATGTACATATACTCATCGGGCGCATACTCAGCGATGATGCCTCGCAGAAGTTTGAACTCCTGTTTCATCGAGTAGTGGACACGGGCTTGGACCGCAGCCATCGGCTTGAGAGTGCGCTCCAACAGAGCAAGGGTTGTTCCGACAGGCGCGTTGGCGCTCATGTCAGAAATGTTCATATCACTGATCGCCCCTAAACGTCGGCCTTCTTCAGTGATCTGCTTCAATAATGCAAGAAGTGTCTGACTAGGCTCCTTGTAAGGAAGCGTCATTAAATTGTCTTTTATACTGCCACTAGGCACGTCTACATCGCGAAACTCGCCGGGGCCAATGGGGGTGTCATCGCCCTTAACCCGCAGCCCACGGGACTTCAAGCCCCCCGGTAGGTTCGACAAAGTACCCGCGTCAACTAGTTGACGTATAAGAGAAGTGCCAGCCCTAGCATAACCACCAATAATGTGAATTAAACCAAGACCATAGAAGCCAAAACCCGGTACATAAGAGTAGTGGACAAAATGTTGACGCTTGAGCATCAACGGGTCTTCGGGGTTCCAGTTACGACGGATAGACAAAACAGTGCTGGTGCCCTGCTCTATCGTAACAATGTAGGGTTTTGCTACCTGAAGCGGGCCTTCTTCTTGGTCAACTTCGTCCAATATGAGGTCTGCATGGACTTCTAATAGCGTGTAACGGTCATCGTCGTTGAGGGTGTACCCCCCTTCCTGTGCTTTTTTCTCCTCTATATCAGTGTGATAAGAGGTAGGATCGCCTAGTTCAACTTCTCTATAGAAGCCAGCAACCTGCAACTTAACGAGATCGTTCTTGGTTTTACGCATTACGTGGGTAACACGTTCGGCTGTCTCTATGTTTGACGCGCCATAGGGGACAATCATGTCCTCGGCAGGGATATACATAGCAACCTGTCTGCCAAGGTTGGGATCAAAGTAGACTTTCTTAAACGCAGACCCTGCAAGACCAAGGGAGTAGAGTAACCTTTCGTGTTCAGGACGGTATTCGACCATGACATCGGTAAGTTCGTAGTTCATGTCCGTCTTGACTCGGAGGGCGGCGTCTTCCTTCTCTTCGGTTATTTCTCCAAGTACCTTGGTCTTGACAGGGCCAGCGGCGGGGAAAGTTTCACTCATCGCTTCAGCTTGGAAGCGGATAGCGGCTTCGGCTAGGACATTGGAGTAGACACCACAGGCATCTTCCCAAGGCTCGACACGCTCTTCGTATTTGAAACCGAGCACATCTAGCCCTTTAACAAAGGTATCTGCCCACTCTTTACGGCTAGATGTGTCGGTCTCGACATAATCTATAAGCTCTGAGGCGATCTCTGTCAACTGTCCGTCTTCTAAATACTCTGCAAGATTAGCGTCAAACGGCGCACCAGCCGCTTCTTCCATACCTGTTTCAGGTACTAGAGTAATCTCAACGCTACCATCGTCCATTGTCACCATGTCAGGGTTAACAATCTCGATTTCCATTTGTGCTTCTTCTTCAACCGCCAGACCTTCTGGGGTTGTGTATAAACCTTTCTCAATAGCCATCAGTAGTACCCGCCTCTACGTTGCTTGAAGTATTGCACCTCGTCTTCTTCATCTGAGGGCAACCTTACGAATCCGCCTTTTCTATACCGCATCAACGCCAATGATACGGAGTCCACGTAGTCGTCATGTTCCCCTGCTGGGAATGCTGCGACCTCATCAATAACCTCTTCTGCCCAGCTTCTGTTGGGTGCCCACACCATACCCGAGGCAAACAAATCAGAAACTGCGTTCAATCTCGTAATCTTGTCGTTACCCTTGGTAGGAGTGAACTCCTGCACTGGTATACCCATCGCCCGCATCTCGTATATCAGCGGTGCCCCGGAAGCTTTCTTCTCTACGATGAGCGAGTCCGGCTCCCACTCCTCGTATTGTTCTATTGCTACGCGTTTCAGCGTAGGAAACTCCATCCTGTCCCTGAACGCATTGAGCAGAATAATATTTGCTTGCTCAACTCCGTTCTCATCGGGCGCATAGAACACGCCCCACGTCGTACAGGCCGAATAGTCAGCCCGATTTGTCTTCTCAAACGCCGTATCCCACGCCATTAGCAGGAAATCACACGGTGGCGGCTGTTCTTCCTCCCAAGTTCTCCACCATTCGCGCTTCACGATGGCAGATGTCTCGGATGTTGGCTCTTGTTGGTACTGAGCCATCCATTTTGCGTTAGGAAGTTCCTCTTTTAGGGCCGCAAGTTCCTTTTTTGACCAAAATTCAGGCCACAGAGGGTTCCCGCTCGGCATTAATGCCGGAAATTCAATCACTTCCCACTCATCGCCGCCCCTTTGGGCACTGGCTTTGAGTACACGAGCCGTCAAATCACGTAACGACCACCGTGTCATCACTACAACGATGGCTCCGCCCGGTTGGAGACGCTGCCTTGGCCCGGATGTGTACCACTCGTAGGTCTTGTCGTAAATATCCGGGTTAGTTTCGGCTAATGCTGCCTCTTGTTCTGAGTGCGGGTCGTCAATAATGAGCAAATCCGCACCTTTACCAGTAACCGCACCGCCTACACCTATCGCAAAGTAGTCTCCACCCTTGCTTGTGTTCCATCGGCCTGCGGCCTTGCTATCCGCAGACAACACCAGATCAGGGAATATCTCGTGATACGCGTCCTGATCTACTAAGTTTCTTACCTTTCTACCGAAGCCAACCGCAAGTTCTGCGGTGTGCGACGTTTGAATGATCTTCTTGTTGGGAAATTGACCCAAAAACCAAGCAGGCAAAAGATAACTAGCAAACTCAGACTTAGTGTGACGAGGAGGCATATTGACAATAAGACGCTTACACTCGCCCCGAGCCACTCGTTCAAATGCTTCAGCCATCCTCGCATGGTGCTTCCCGCTAATAAACGTAGGCCACATCTGCCTAGTAAAATCTAAAAACCGCGTCTGTGCCTTCTTCTGCTTTTTGAGCTTCGCTAACTGCTCAAGTTCTGCCAGTACCCTTTCCTGCTCCGGCTGTGACAGCAAGGGCAGTACCTTCGGTATATCCTGAAGCGATATGTCGTCAAATGGCGATGTCACGTTCGTCATCTAGTTCATCGTCATCATCAATATCTTCAGCATCCGGATCGACTACACCTAACATATCGTCCAGCTCTTCCTCGGAGGCTCCTCCTGCTGGCGTTATGTCTACTACAGTAGCGTTAAGGAGGTTCTTCACCCTATCCTTGATCGCCTTCTCCAGTTCTTCTGGACTCTTGTAGTTTATGGTTATCTCACTGCGTTCGGTGAATATACCTATGTCGCTGTGCTTTCCGAGCAGTTCAAGTGCTTTCAGCTCGTACCTTGGGTCGCCGCAGTCGGCAATCTCCATAAGCTTGTGCGTGATGGCAGACCGAGCCTGTGCTGCATCCATAGCAAGCTGGGCACCATATGTACGTAGAAATGCAGCCGCAGCAAACGCCGTGGTCTGATTTGTAAGGTTGGCGGGCTTTTGCGCTGTGGCAACTGCCTCTAGCAATTCTTTTTCTCGGGCAGCATCTCCCTCGGAAACTTCCAAGGGTGCGCCCATTTCTACCTGCAATTCTGCTGTATTGCCCGCCACTGCTATCTCATCGATTAGGGTCGCGGGTTTCTCCTCTGACAAGTCATAGGGGATCGGGTGGTCCTTGGTAGGTTCCACTTGTACAACAGCCATTCGCAGGTATCCGAAATACCGGGTTTTGCGAAGTCTAACATATAGTTACGTAATGGCAACAGTAGGTACCATCAAGGGGGGTGTTTCCTATATTGAGGGGGGTGGGGTGCGAGGTGCGCGTATACAGGAAAAAGG